>Ga0265298_10001083_pt1 | contig 40105 bp, 67 predicted proteins | sample AusTroGonzalo_MG_3_FD_193486 | JGI IMG/M metagenome (GOLD analysis project Ga0265298, IMG submission 193486) | Bovine rumen microbial communities from tropical cattle in Woodstock, Queensland, Australia - Gonzalo_01 | ecosystem: Host-associated > Mammals > Digestive system > Stomach > Rumen ... | reverse complement strand
CAGATGAAAATAAAGTAACGATAGAAATAAAAGATAATCAAATAATGCAATTTAATGATAGAGCAGATTTTATACCTGATATATTAAATAAATTATATGGTTTAGAATATTACTTAAATGATTTTGCAAGTACGGGTATTACTTATTTAGATTTATGTGATAAGTATTATGTTAAAGTAGATGATAAAACATACCCTTGTATAATGTTTAATGATGAAATAAACGTTAATAATGGACTTGTTGAAAATGTTTATACTGAAATGCCAAAACAAGCAGAAGTAGAATATAAACACACTACAACTGATGATAAAATAGCACAAGTACAATTAAGTGTTAATAAACAACAAGGTTATATTGAAGCATTAGCAGAAGATATAAATGGTGAAAACGGAATAGTTGCAAGATTAGATAGCCAACAAGCAATATTAGAAGTAAAAACTAAAAATATTGATGAAAATGGCAATGTGACAGAAGTAACAACTACAACAGGGTTTACGTTTAATGCTGATGGATTAAATATTTCTAAAAGTAATACTGAATTTAATGCACAACATACAAACGAAGGAAGTTATTATAGAGATGGAGCAACTGACATAAGCATTATTAATACTGATGGTTTAATGGGGAACAACTTTAAACAAAGAGGCTTACATCAATATAGTTGGGATGGAGATAGTTATAATTTTAGTAGAGAAAGGGTAGAAATAACATATACTGATGAATTTGGTGTGTCGCATACTAAAACAGGTTATGGTACTTTCTATAATGGATAAAAATGATAACAAAAACAATAACTAAAACAGGTTCAAAAGGACATCATATTTTTACTTTAACTGTACAAGAAGATAGTACAAGTAGCAACTCATCATTTTTAAGTTTTACATTTAAAATAAGTGCAACAAATTCAAGTTGGCAATGGAGAAGTTATAACAATATAACATATACGATAACAATAAATGGAACTAATTATACAGGAACAATACCTAATTTTAATGGTAGTACAACAACATTAAAAACTGCTAATAATATAGAAGTAGCACACGAAACTGATGGTACAAAAACAATTAATATAAGTTTTAGTGTAACAGATCCAAATACAAGTGTAACTTATACTTGTGGTAATGCAAGTGCTAGTTCAACAATGACATTAACAAGTTTACATACACCACCTACAATTGGTAATGTTACTATAACAGAAGTAAACCCTCGTATAGGAACTACAAATAAATTATTTGAACATTTATCAGGTAAAAGAATTGAAATACCAGCTAGTGCTTATGAAGGTGCAACAATTAGTAAATATCGCGTATATAATGGTAATGAATTATTATCTGAAAGAACAACCAGTCAATATATTGATGCAAACATTTTTACTATTGGTTATTCAAATGTTACATTACAAACAACAAAAATAAGTAATGTATATTATGCAATAGTTGGAATAGAAGTCGAAGATAGTTTAGGTGGTATAACAAGAACAAATAAACTTCTTCAAGTTGTTTCTTACGATAAGCCAAATATAATAGCAACTGAAACAAATACACAAAGAATAGGTCAATCAACAGGTAGAGTAGCATTTAATTTAAAAGCAACATATACTTATGGCTATGTAGATACTATTTATAATACAATAAGTTCATTAAGTTTTGCTTATTGGTCTAAAAATGGTACAGAAAGTTCAACTTATTATGATATAGATTTAACACAAGCAGGTGTGTCTATTAGTGGTGGATATATTACAATTACTAATGTTGAATTAAAAGAAAATAGTTCTAGTCTTAATATAGGAACGGGAGCATATTATTTTAAATTTAAACTAACAGATGGATTTAATCAATCAAGTATAGTGAAAGTATTATGTGTTGCTGGTGAATATCAAATGTGCGAATTTGATGACCACATTGATTTTAAGAAACCAACAATAAATCATTACCCTTTAAGAGTTATAGAAAGTGGTTATGAAGATACAATTACAGCAGTAAGTGGCAATAGTTATGTAGATATACCTATAACATTTAATCATACATTTACAAATAACCCTAATATAAGTTTAACTCTGGTTAGTTCTAGTACGGCAGGAGCATTTGGTTCAGTAACTATTACAGTATTACCTAGTAGTGTATCAACAACAGGTTTTACTGCAAGAGTATTTAATGCTGGTTCTAGTTCAAGAGATATAAGATTTTATTGGTTAGCAATAGAACCAATAGTGTCAAGTTAATGACAACTACTCCACTCTACTAAAGCAAAAAAACAACAAAAAAAGTGATAAAAACCTATAAAATAAAAGGTTTTATAGATAGAGTAGGGGAGTATTTACAATAAAAACGTAAAGGTGGTGATAATATGAGTAATAAGTTATATGATATTCTTAAATGGTTTGCTCTTGTTTTCTTTGATGCGATAGGAGTTGCATATAAAGGTTTAGCAGAAATTTGGAATTTGCCTTATGGAACTGAAATAATGGCTACTTGTAGTGTTTTATCAGTTTTGCTTGGTACTTTAATAGGTGTTTCAAGTATTCAATATGCTAAAAAAATGAAACAAGAAAACAAAGAAGAGGTTGGTTAATATGGTAATAAATTTTACACCAAGATTAAAAAAACCTGAAAAAGGTAACAAATATTATAATAAAAAACCTACTGGTTATAATCCTTGCATTTTAGGAAAACCACAAGACAAAGGGTGCAATGTACTTGCAAATTGTGTTGGCTATGTTGTAGGTAGATTTAGCGAAGAAACAAACGAAGGTTGTTGTAAATGGTTTGGGTCAATGAATGCAAAAAGTTTTTATGAAGCAGCAAAAAAAATGGGACTTGAAGTAGGACAAACACCAAAAGCAGGAGCAATTATGTGTTGGAGTGGTGGCAAAAATGGTATGGGACATGTTGCAATAAGCGAAATACCAAATGGCTTGGCAGAAACAAAAACATCAGAAAGTGCTTATGAAGGCAGTACATTTTATACAAAGACAAGAAAAAAAGGTAAGGATGGAAACTGGGGAATGTCTAGCAATTATAAATTTCAAGGATTTATCTATAACCCACATATAATTGAAGTAGAAAAAACAAAACCAGTTGAAAGAAATATCGAGATAAACCAATTAGAAGTAATTAAAGATAAATTAAGAATAAGAACTGAACCATCATTAAAAGGTGAAATATTAGGATTTGCAGAAAAAGGTTATTATAATGATTTAGAAACAAAAGTTGCCGATGGTTATACTTGGCATAAAGTAGATGAATATAATTGGTTAGCTGATGTCGACGGTTATGTTAAACTATTGCCTAAAATTGAATTTAATGTAGGTGACAAAGTTACATTTAAAGAACTACCTGATTATTTTGTAATAACAAGTTTAGAAAATACTATTGCCAATGTATCAATATCTACAAGCACAAATAACCTTAATAAATTAGACTAGAAATAGTCTTTTTTATTTTTATTTAAAAATTATTAAAAAGTTATTGACATTTTAAATAAAAGCATTTATAATTAAATTGTAAGAAATAAGGAGGTAGAAAGAATGAAGAAAGTAAAAATATTTCTTAAAAAATTAAAGAAAGGGGATTTAGATAAACCGATGATAAGTTGGGGAACACTAGCATTAAAAAGTCTAGTATGTGTTCATATAATAGACAATATTGTTGTAATAGGTTTGCTTTATAACAATGATGATAAAATGTTGCTTGGTTTATTTTATTTATTAGTAACAAATGTAATAGTATATAGATGTTTAAAAAGATTAGGAGTGATGTAAAGTGTTTAGTAAAGAAGAATTAAATGCAATAGAGGGTTTAATAAACGAGGAAATAGAAAGTTATTGTAAAGATAATGGTTTTAGTATCAAGGAAGAATATATTATTACTTTAAGAAACATACTAAAAAAATTAAACTTAAAAGAATATTGGAAATACGATGAATGGAAGTGATGTAAATGAATAAAATAATGATTAATTTAGAAGATGAAAATATTAATTGGATGATAGACAAATACTTTGAAGGCAAATATTTTGTATCAATAGAAGAACTACTTGATGTTATTAGTAAATTAGATGATGAAGTAGAAGAATTAAATTATGAAATAGAAGAACTAAAAAACAAAATAAATGAAGTAGAAGAAGAACCTGATAATTATGAAGATTATAAATTAAGAGAAATGGGGCTTATATGAAAGATTTTGATTACGATATAGATAAATATATTACTTATAGAAAAAAATTGCGTGAAGGGGCAAAAGAACAAAAATTTAGGGGTAATTTAGAATTTGGTGATATTATAGATGATTTAAAAACTGCAAAACAGTTATGTAGTAATATTACAAAAAATCAATTAAGTGAAAATGCGAAAAGATTTATACACGATATTGAAAAGGGGGTGTTATAATGGCAAGAATAAGATTAGTAAAAAGTATTAGTATTACTGAAAATAGTTGGCAAGAACTAAAAAGAATAGCAAAAGCTAACAAAAGAAGTACAGGTAATATGGTAGAAGTATTAATAGAAATGTACAAAAAGAAAGGAGTGTAATTATGAAACAATGGGAAGTAATTTTAAAAGCAATGTTAGAAAATCCTAGTCAAGAAATATGGACAGCTAAAGATTTTCAAAGTGGTAAATATTTTGTAGGATATGAAGCAACAGCGAGAATGAGTAATCTTATGCGAATGTATCCTGAAATATTAAAAGTAGGAAAAGTTGGTAGATTTAGAACATTGTCTATTGATTGGGAACAAGAAGAAGAAATTAAGAAAATAAGAGAGGTAATATGATTATATTATTTATGTATTGTTGTTTAAAAATATCAAGTATGTGCGAGGAGGAAGAAAGATGAATTTTGAAGAATTATTAAAAATAAATGTAAATGAATATACAGAAGATAAAAATGGTTTAACATATTTAAGTTGGACTTATGCGTGGAGTGAATTTAAAAAGAAATGTCCTAATGCAAGTTATGAAATATTAAAGTTTGATAACAATTTGCCTTATGTTTATGATGAAAATACAGGTTATATGGTATTTACAAAAGTTTCAGATGGTGAAAAAGAATATGAAATGTGGTTGCCAGTTATGGATGGAAATAATAAAGCAATGTTAAATCACCCATATAATTATAAAGTAAAAGAATACAAAGATAGTAAATGGACGGGTGGTTATATTGAAAAAAGTGTTGAAGTTGCTAGTATGTTTGATATAAACAAAACTATTATGAGATGTTTAGTAAAAAATATAGCAATGTTTGGACTTGGACTTTATATTTATGCTGGAGAAGATATGCCAGATGGTTATGAAATAACTAAAGAAGAAGCAAGTAAAATTGTACTTACTTTTGGGAAATATAAAGATAATAAAATAACTTTAGGAGAATTATTAAAAAAAGACAGAAGTTATATGCAATGGTTAGTAGGCAGTGATATTGCTAAACAAAGTTTAAAAGATGCTTGTGCAGTGTTATTAGATATGCCAAACGAAGAAGAACAAGCAGAAAAATTAAAATTAATTGTAGAATTTAATAATTTAGTTAAAGATAATGACACAGGTAGAGCAAATATTTATAAACATTATAAAGTAAGTTCAGATAGTGAAATGTCTATTGAACAATTAAAAGAAGCAATAAATAAAATTAAAGAAAAGATAGGAGAATAAATATGAATAAAGTAATATTATGTGGCAAATTAACTGCCCAACCTGAATTACGCTATACAACAAATAATACAGCATATTCAAGATTTAATATAGCAGTAAACAGACTAAAACAAAAAGATAAAGAACAACAAGCAGACTTTATTAATTGTCTTGCCTGGAATAAATTAGGAGAAACTATATCAAAGTATTTTGATAAAGGACAAGGCATTTTAGTAACAGGAAGAATACAAAATGATAGCTATACTGATAAAGATGGTAAAAAAAGAATATCAAGTTATGTATTAGTAGAAGAAATAGAATTTGTAGGTAGTAAACCAAAAGAAACTAAAGAAAGCAAGATAGATAGTGATGTTTTTGAAGATTTTGGGAAAAGTCTTGATGACAATTATTTAGAATAGGAAAATGTTATGAGAAATAAACAAGCACAAGAATTATTAGATAAAGCAATAAAACTTAAATATGGAGATAAAGTGCCATTATTTAAAGGAATATATATAATACAAGAAAGAAAATTACACGATAGTGGTTTTAGATTAATGAATGTAATAGGACATACTGAATATGATAAAGAATTAAAAGATTATAAATATTATTTGATAAGTTGTTGTAGTGATGTGGTTGATTTTGAACCTATATTTGATAAATATATTAAAAATAAATATGATATGTGCGATTTGCATTTAGATATTAATAAAAATGGTTTGATACATATATGGACTAACAGCAATAAAAAATTAAATATTGGTTATTGGTTGCATTCTTCAAATTGCAAATTAGAGGTGGTTGGTTATGAAAATAATATATACTGAAAATAACACGAAAATAATAGATAGTTATAAATATAATGCATCTTGGTTAGTAAATGTGATAGTAAAAGAAAGATTAGAAAAAAGCTTACCAATAACAAGAAGTATGATAAGTTATGCAAGTGAAATAAAAGCACATAACAGATTATACAAATTAGGTTTATTTAGAAGCCATACAAAAGACTGTGACTGTGAAGAAAACATTAAAAAATGGAAAGATATTTTATTTAAAATAATAGGGTGGTAATATGGAAGAAAAAAGTTTTTTATTTAATCCTTTTGCTATAAAAGATATAAGTAATGCTAGTTTACAAAAAATGTATCAAGAAACTTATTCAAAATTGGTAGATGAGCCAAATTCTTTATATGAATACGCACATAATATAGAAGTTTATTCAAACTTAATGTATATATGTGGAGAATGTATAGCAAGATTTACAAGAGAAATAATTGATTTAAAAACTAAAATACAAATAGATACAGCAATTAATCAAACTGAAGAAAGAAAAAATTGGGATGCTGATAAATATGGCAAAGCACCTGCTATTAGTTATTTTGAGGCATTAGCAACAAGAATTAGTAAGGATGATATAAAAAAATTAGCAGACCAAGAATGTTTCTTAAAAAGGTTTAAAAATGCTTATGAATGTCTAGATACTAAATGTAATGCTTTAAAAAAGAAAATGGAAGCAATAAAGTATGAGGAATTTAATGAATAAATGCCTCTTCTTGCGATATAGAAGTAAAAAAGGCACAATTTATCAAGTATGCACTAAAAAAGGCATAGACGGGCATAAAAACGAGAATTTATGCTATATGTGTGAGTTTAAAAAATATAAAAAACAAAAACCAATAAAAAAAATATCAAAACATAAAGAAAGTGTAACTGAAAGAACATACAATTATGTATTTAAAAGAGATGGTGGCAAGTGTAGGTTATGTGGAACGACTAAAGACTTACACTTACACCACATAAATGGCAGAGGAAAAGATAAAACAAACAATATAGATAATTGCATAATGTTATGTAGTCATTGCCATTTAGAAGTAGTACATAAAAATAATAAATATTATAGACCATATTTGAATAATTTAATAAGAGGCACAAATGAAACTAACTGAAAAACAATATCAAGAATATTTTGGTAAAAAAGAAGTAAAACAAAATAAGTATCATAACACGATCATTGAATACAACAACATAAAGTTCGATAGTATCAAAGAAAAAAATAGATATGTAACATTAAAACAATTAGAAGATTTAGGCGTTATAAAAGATTTGAAGCTACAAGTGAAGTTTGAATTACAACCAAGTTTTAAATATCGAGATAAAACAATACGATCAATTAATTATTATGCCGATTTTACTTACATTCAAGATAATAAATTAATTGTAGAAGATACAAAAGGTTATTGTACTAAAGAATATCTTTTAAAGAAAAAACTACTTCTTTATAAATATAAAGATATAGAATTTAAAGAAATTAACTAAAAACACTTTATTTTTTTAAAAATTTATCATATAATTAAATTGCAATAAAAAATATTCAAGATAGCGACTTGAATATTAAGTAGGAACATTAGTGTAGTAATATTCCTGATATAATTATATCACTATATTAAGATTAATGCAAACTATTTAATATTTAAGCCAATGAATATTAAATAGTTTTTTTATAGGAGGAAATATGGCATTATTTAGAACTATTAATATGAATTTTTGGACCGACACAAAAATAGCAGATGATTATACTCCTGAAGATAAATATTTTATGTTATATGCTTTAACAAATAATTATACTAATTTAATTGGTTGTTATGAAATAAGTATAAAGCAAATAGCAAATGATTTAGGATATAATAAAGATACTGTAGATAATTTAATAAAAAGGTTTAAAACAATACATAAAACAATAGATTATGATTATGAAACAAAAGAATTATTAATAAAGAATTGGTATAAATATAATTGGAATGCTTCACCAAAATTAGATATACCATTAAAAGAAAATTTATTAAAAATAAAAAGTAATGAATTTTATAATTATTTAGCAAAAATATATAATTCAAGAGAAAGTGTAGAAGAAGAAAAAGATACCCTATCTATAGGGTATAGATACCCTACCGATACAACTATTACTATTACTAATACTAATACTAATAATATTAATAATAATATAAATAAATATATTAATAATAATATAATAGAAAAAGAATTTGAAGAAATTTGGCAAGAATATCCTAGAAAACAAGGTAAAGCAAATGCTTTAAAATCGTATATTAAAGTGAGAAAAAAAGGAACAGATAAAGAAATAATAATAAATGGTTTAAAAAAATATTTAGAATATATAAAAATAGAAAAAATAGAAACAAAATATATAAAACAAGGGTCAACGTGGTTTAATCAAGAATGTTGGAATGATGATTACACAATAAAAAAAGAAATAACAACGTCAGATTTGGCAACTTATATGGATTTTAGTGATTTTAGATAGGAGAAAATATGAATAAAGAACAATTTACAAAAGGAATAACTTATTTAGGAATAGCATATAATAAAGAATTTAATCAAAAAGAAGTAGAAACGTTTTATGATTTTTTAAAAGATTATGATTATGAAACATTTAAAATAGCAATAAAAGAAATAATAAAAGACAAAAAATTTATGCCAAGTATTAGTGAAATGATAGAATTTTGTAATAAAAATAAACAACAAAAAAAATTTGAAATATTAGAAAAAATGAAATTACAAGGTTATTTTAAAGATTTAAAAGAATATGAAAAAGCAATAAGGTGGTTAGAAAGTGGTAATATACCAAGTTGGTTTAAAGAAGATATAAAACAGTATAACAATACACAGCAAATAGAATATAAACCACAATTAGCTAGTCTTGAAGAAGAACAAAAAATAAAAGATTTATTAAGTAAATTTAATTAAGGAGATGAAATAATGAGTGACAAAGAAGTTCAACAATGTGTAGCAAGAGCAGAAGCAGAATATGAATGGATGAAAGATAAAATACACGATCAATATGAAGAAATTGAAAGATTAAAAGATTTATGTAACAAATATGAAGAAGAACATAATACAACATTTAATTATTGGAAAGAATTAATAAAAGAAGATTATAAAACAAGAATAGATGAAGCAATTGATTTTTTGAAAGAATATCACAATTACGAAAATAGGTTTAAATGGTGTGAACAAGATTATATACAAACTATAAACCAAGTAGAAAAAATATTAAAAGGGGAATAATTATGTACGAATTATGGGCTAAAAAAGAAAGCAATTATGAATTAATATTAAAATTTAACGATGAAAAACAACAATATTCAAAAATAGATGAACTTGATAAAAGCACATATAAAGAAGCAATAATAATGGAAAATGGAAGATGTATTTTATATAAAGAATTTGGTAAACAAAAAACATTAAGGAGAGTGATTAAATAATGAAACAAGTATTTATTGCCGACACACATTTTGGGCATGATAAATTCCATAGTGATAATTGGCAAGTTAAGTTTTGGAAAAAGTATAATTCAATAAACAATGATTTTATACTTTATCATTTAGGAGATTTATCTTTTATACATAATCACGAATATTTAGAACAAATATTTCAAAAATTTAAAGAAAATAAACATTGTAAAAATATAGTTTTAATTTTAGGAAATCACGATGATAAAGCAAACAGATATTTACAACATGGAATTATTGCTTGTGATAAAATGACAATAACTTATAAAAATAAAGAGATAATTTTAACACACGAACCTATAATATTATCGCCTATAATTAATATACACGGGCATTTGCATACAAAAGAAGAAAGCCATAGAGATTATTACAAAACAAATGAAAATAATATTTTAGTTGAAACCGAAAAAATATATTATATTGAAGAATTAATAAAGGAGAATGATTAAATGAATAAAGAAGATTATGATAAAATGAGTACATTTGACAAAATAGAATATGATATTGATATGCAAATATATATGGAACATAATGGTAGAATTGCAAGTATATATGACCATTTAGGAGAAGTATACGGCTATCAAGATTTAGAAGATGCAAAACAATTTGAACAAAATGACACACTTATATTATATAAAAAAGCATTAAAAGAAAAATGTAATGCAATAGATAAAGCAATAAAATATATAAAACAAATGAGGCTTTTAGAAAGAAGCTGTTATGAAATACAACAATTATTAAATATATTACAAGGAGATGATAAAGAATGAACAATGAAATTAAAAGTGGAATAGTTTTCTTTAGTTTTGCAACAGCAATTTTTATGACAATATTAGGTATTATAGCATTAGTTGATTGTCTAGATACACATAACAAAAATGAATATTTAGAAATGCGAATTAAAGAACAAAGTATGCTTATTGAATATTTAAAAAAGGAGAATAAATAATGAAAGAAAAATATAATTGGGATTACACAATAAAAATAAAAACAAAAGAAGGTATTTTTGAATATGAAAAAGAAACATTAGATAATATTGATTTGTTACTAGAACAACACAAAGATTATGAAGAAGTAAGAGCAGAGCATATTAAATCAAAAGTGTTAGTTAAAAGTAGAAAGGAAAGTAAATAATGAAAATAATAAATGAAGCAGATTTATCTTATGAATTTATAGGCAAATTAATAGATGACATTATAAACAATTGCCCTAATGATACATACAATATTGGTGATATTGAAATAATGAATTTTGGTTATAAAGGGAGAGAATATCGATTACAAATAAGATATTTAAAAAGTTATGTAGAATGGAGATTTATGGAAAAATGATAAGTTATTTTGAATTATTACAATTAATAAAAGATGGTAAAGAACCAAAAAAGATAAAATTATATCTTATTAGTGATAACATTGGAAAAGAATATAAAGCAGAATACGATTGTTGCGATTTTAGTTACTATGGGCTTGCTAATATGGACGAAGAAAACGAAAACTATAAATATTATTTATCAGAATGCTTTTTAGAAAGTAATATGTTTGATAAAAAAATAGAAATAATAGAAGAAAAGAAAATACCTGAAAAATTAGAAAATGAACATGAATTTTATTCTTATGTAAAATATGAAGAAAATAAAAATGAAATTGATAAAGTTTTATATATTTTAAAGGCAATAAATCTTACAGAAGAAAAAATAGACAATTTAAATAATTCTGTTAATGAAATAATAGATTATCTTAATAGCAAAGGAGAATAAATAATGGAATTATGGAAAGACATACCTGATTTTGAAGGTTTATATCAAGCAAGCAATTTAGGTAACATAAGAAGTTTAAATCATATAAGAAAAAACGGAACCAACCAATATATACAAAAAGGCAAATTATTAAAATTTAATAAAAATCCAAACGGTTATTTACAAGTAAGATTATCCAAAAATGGTGTTGCTAAAACATATAGAGTTAATAGACTTATTGCTTTAGCATTTATTGATAATCCATTTAATAAAAAAACAGTTAATCACATAAATGGAGATAAATTAGATAATAATGTAAAAAATTTAGAATGGGCAACTCATAAGGAACAAACAAAACATATGCACGAAGTTTTAGGAATACCTTATGCAGATTGTTCTGATTTAGTAAAAAGGAGGTGGAACAATGGAACTTTGGGTGCGTAGCCAAGATAAAACAACATTAATTAAATGTAGTGAAATTTATATTGCAGAAGAAAAAAGTTATTTAATAAAAGAAGCAAGTTCAAGTCATATATTAGGAGCGTATAAAACTATTGATAGAGCATTAGAAGTATTAGATGAAATACAACGACATCTTATTTGGTTATTAACTTTTGAATATCGAACTAGAGAAATCTCAAGTTATATGCCTGAATTTGTTTATGAAATGCCGTTAGAATAAACTTTACATAATAAAAAAATCATGCTATAATATAAATAGTCAGTAAAAAGTCTGACTTACCTCCTTTCTATTGTACTGATAGAAAGAAATAAATTATAATGTGCAACTTCAAAAGTTGCATAGAGTAGATATGGGGAAGCGGAAGACACCGAAAGCCCAGTTATCCAAATTCCAAACGAAGTGACGCCTTTTATAGTTGATAGTTAACTAATTAGGAACATAAAAACTATTGTTACGGTAGCATATCTATTCTATGGAGTTTTTGAAACTCTGCACTAGAAATAACTACGGTTATCTAGTCTTATACATCTTACTCAAGAAGTAACGATGTCCTTGCTATGAGAAATCATAAGCAGATGCTTGATATGTGATAAATAATTCTAGATATTGAAAAGCATATCAATTTATACTATCTATTCGTAGATAGTGTACTATTAGCAACTCCTGTTTTTTATTCTTCATATGACTGCTAATAGTATAGTGTTTACGAAATCGAGATCACCTCAAAAGCAAGTTTTTCACCCCTTCTTGCTTTTTTGTTTATTTTAATGTATAATAAATAAAAGGGTAAAGGTGTTATATGAAAGACCTAACATTTAAAGAAATAGTAAATAATATACAAGCGATGAAATCACGTTACAAGAGGGTTTTGTCGCTTTTTTCTTGTGGTTTTGATATTAAAAAGAAAAACAATTACATATATCAAACTAAAATAGAAATATATTCACTATTTAAAGAAACTTGGAAATCAGATAGAATATGGAATTATATGAACGATGATTTATCTTATGAAGAACTACTTGAAATAGCAAATAGACAAAATACAAAATAAATGTTATAATTTTTATGTGAATTTAAGAGAAAAAGTAGGTGATGAAGTGGCTAGTTATAATGAAGATAATCTTATTCCACTTAACAAAAGAACAAAGAAAGAACAAAGAGAGATAGCTCGTAAAGGTGGAATTCGTTCTGGTCAAGTTAGAAGAGAAAATGCCACTATGAGAGAAACCCTTAAAATGTTATTAAATGAAGAATATATTTCAAAAGGCAAACCAACAGGAAAAACATATAGAGAACTTGCTACTTTAGGACTTATTCAAGGTGCAGTAAAAGGAAATGCTCAAAATTATCGTACTATGCTTGAAGCATTAGGAGAATTGAAAGATAATACAAATAATGGTGAAATAAATAATCAAATATTAAATATAGCTAATTTAATAAATAAACCACAACCAAACAGGAGTGAAAAAGATGTTTAATGAATATTCTCCTTTTTGTGTAAAGCAAACTGAATATATAAATAAATGCCAAATATCGTGGCTTAATGTGGCTCATGGAGGTAAAAGAGGTGGCAAGAATGTAACAAATGGGTTAGCTTTTTGCATAGCATTAGAAAACCATCCTAACAAATTACATTTAATAGCAGGTTATGATACATCATCAGCAAAATTAAATATACTTGATTGTGATGGATATGGAATACTTAATTACTTTACAAATAGGTGTCACGAAGGTAAATATAAAAATCGTGAATGTTTATATGTAGATACAGCAACAGGTCAAAAAATATTATTAATAAGCGGTGGAGGTAAAGCTAATTCATACAAAACTATTAAAGGTAATACTTATGGTATGGTATATATAACTGAAGCAAACGAATGCCACCCTGACTTTTTAAAAGAAGTAGAAGATAGAACGTTATCAAGTGATGATAGAAAAATATTTCACGATTTAAACCCTAAAAGTCCAAAACATTGGTATTATGAAGAATATCTTAAATTTCACGAAGAGCAACAAAAACAAGATAGTAACTATGGTTTTAATTATTGTGAGTTTAATATATTTGATAATTTGTCAGTAAGCAATGAAAAATTAAAAAAAGTATTATCTACTTATGACAAGAACTCTATATGGTATAAAAGAGACATATTAGGTAAAAGAATAGCAAGCGAAAGTTTTTTGTTTGTACCTATTATAGAAAACGAAGCAAAGTATTATATACAAAACGCAAATGTAAGTTATATATCAACAGGAGTTGACTTTGGAGGCAATGGTTCGGCTCATGCTTTTGTTACAAGTTCAATATCAAGAACTTATGTAGGTGTTGAAACATTAAGAAGTGATAAAACTGAAATTATAGATGATATTCATAAAAAATTAAAACAATTAAAAGAAGCATTTAAAAAACACGTTTTATTTATACTTAATAAATATGGCAAGATAGATATAATATGGGCTGATTGTGCTGAACAAATATTAATTAGTGCATTACAGGAGGTATTAGATGAGCTACAATTACACATACCAATAAAAGATAGTATTAAAACACCAATAAATAGTCGTATTTACGCAATTAATATGTTGTTGATGGTAAATAAACTAAAATTTGTTGAAGAAGATACAAAAGAAATAGTAACTTCATTACAAGAAGCAGTACAAGACCCAGAAGAAGATGAAGATAGATATTTGGACAATGGAACAAGCGATATAGATACTTTAGATGCATTTAATTATAGTATAGAAAATTGGTATAAACAATTATTAAAATTAATTTAAGGAGGGATAGAATTGAACGACAATAGTATAGTAATAAAATATTTAAAAAAATTAGGATATAATCCAATAACAGATTATTATGGAAATGTTAATTATTGGGGAGAATGGTATAAAAATGATGTAAAAAAATTTCACAAATATTATGATGAAGATGGAATAAAAAGAGAAATATATCGTTTAGGAATGGCTAAAAGAGGTTGTGAAGATTGGAGTAGCATACTTTATACCGAAAAAGATGTAATGATTTGTGATAATTCTAATAACCAAGCATATTTGGATAAAACATTAGAAGAATTAAAATTTGAAGATGCCATTCCTGAAAATATAGAAAATAGTTTTTGGAGTGGTACTTTAGGAACAATAGTAAGAGTTAAAAATGCTATATTAAAAGGTGGGGAATTACAAGCAGATGAAAAAACAACACAAGAATTAATAAATGTAACTGCTGACAAAATTATACCTTTAAGAGTAGAACATGGAAAAATTATTGATGTCGCTTTTGTATCTAAAACAACTGATAACAATAAAACAATATATTATATTGAAATTCACGAACTAAAAGAAGATGGATATGTAATAAAAAATATATTTATTGATGAACAAGGAGAAGAAACAACAAAAGATAATGTTATAAAGGAATATAAAATACATTCAAATATACCTTTATTTTCACTATTAGAACCTAAAATAGTAAACAATATTGATAACAATAACGGACTAGGTATAAGTATATATGCGAATGCTACAGACCAATTAAAAGGTTGTGACATAGCATATAATAACTTTGTTATGGATGTTTATTTAGGTGGGAAAAAAGTATTTTATAACAAATCTTTAATAAAATATAACGTAGAAACATACACTGATAAAGATGGAAATGTAGTAACAAGAGAAATACCTATATATCCTGACGATTTAACTAGACAACAATTTAAAATATTAGAAGGAGATTTAGCAAATGCTAATGATGATACACTAATACACGAATATAATCCAAATTTAAGAGCAGAAGAAAACGAAAAGATAGTAAATTTTGCTTTAAATTTATATTCATTTAAAATTGGTTTAGGCAAAGGTTATTATAAATTTGAAAATGGCACAGTAGTAACTGCTACACAATATTTAGGAGAAAACAAAGATTTAGTAGGTAATGCTAAAAAACATCGCAGATCATTAAACGATTATACTGTCGGAATAGCAAGAGCGTTGTTATTGTTAGGTAGAATACTATTTAATGAGCAAGTTGATGAAAACGATAATATTCAATTAACTAATAAAGATGGATTTTTAGTAAGTGATGAAGAATTACAAAACCAATATAGGCAAGACTTTCAAGCTGGACTTATGAGTAAACTAACTTATTTAATGAAAGCGAGAGGAATGTCAGAAGAACAAGCAAAAAAAGAATTGGAACTTGCTAAACAAGATAATGCTAGTATAGATGATTTATTAGGAACAAGAGGTGAAAAATAATGAAATTATTAGTAAGCCCACATAAAATAGAAATAATAAAAAATCCAATAAATGAAAAAGAAATAAATATAACTGAATGTGAATTTGAATTTAGTGAAGAAATAACTAACGATTATGTTAAAGAAGCATATTTTACTTATAATGGAACAAGTTATAAAGTATTAATAGAAAATAATAAATGTTCTATACCTTATGAAGTAATAGAAAATAAAGGTCAAGTAGAAATAGGAGTAGTTGCTTATTTACTTGAAAATGATGAATATGTAAAAAGATATAATCCAAGTCCTGTATTTATAAATACTTGGGTAGGTAGTTTAAAAGAACAATATGAAAATAGTGAAGAAATAACACCTACTGATAAAGAACAAATAGAACAAGCTATTACTAATTTAGCAAATGAAATGCCAACTAAAACAAGTGATTTAGATAATGACAGTGGTTTTATAGATAAATCAGTAAACAATTTAGACAATTATACTAAAACAAGTGATTTATCTAGTGTTGCTTTAAGTGGTAGTTATAATGACTTGTCAGATAAACCAACAATACCAGATGTTAGCAATTTTATAACAAAAGATGTAAATAATTTAACATATTACACATTAGCAATAAATACAGGTTCAAGTATTGAATTAAGTATAAATAGTTCAACTTATGTTGTAACATTGTCATTAAAAAATAGTGCAGGAACTATATTAAATACTCAAACAATAGATTTGCCATTAGAAAGTGTAGTTGTTGATGGTTTTTACGACAGCACAAATAAAAAGATAATCTTGATATTAGAAAGTGGCTCAAGAATAGAAATACCAGTTGGAGATTTGGTGTCAGGTTTGCAAAGTGAAATCACAAATGATAATAAATTAAGTAGTGATTTAGTAGATGATACAAATAACACAAATAAATTTGTAACAGAAAGTGAAAAAACAAATTGGAATAATAAGAGTGATTTTAGTGGAAACTATAATGACTTATCTAATAAACCTGATTTAAGTGTTTATGCAACAATAACTTATGTAAATAATCTTGTAGGAGATATAGAAACAATATTAACAACACTTGATATAGGTGGTGGCATACAATGAGTATTGCTACAAGAATTAGTTCAATAGAAGAACATATAAGACAAAGTTATCAAGGTTTAAGAAATATAGGAATAGATACAACAAATATAAATAAAAATCTTGAAAATATACCAAAATTACTAGATAATTATTGGGAATATTTGCCAAAAGTAACTGGTAATGGAACAAATATAACATTAAACGATACAAAGGAGGCAAAAATGAAACTAGAATTACTACCTGATACACAACAAGAAACAACAACAGGGAAGAATTTATTTAACGGTTTAACAGGTAGAACTGAAAAAACACCAAGCGGAGGTTTAAACGGGGTAAGAGATTTTACAGGCAATGGAATATATAAAGGTTTTACTAGAAATAACTATTATATATCAAATAATGTATCTTCTTATAGTATAATTGACAACAATAATATTGCATTAAGTGTTGAAACTGGTTACTATGGTTTGGGATTTGATTTTATAGTAGAACCAAATACTAATTATATAGTAAACTTTACAAGTCTTAATGAAGGAGTTTTTGCAGGGGCTGGATTTTTTGATGAAGATGGCAATTATATAGATAATGTTAGCAATGCTAAAAATGGTTTTACCACACCTAGCACTTGCAAATATGTTTTACTATGTTTTACTAAAAATTCAAGTGGAAATATTTCGTTTTTAGATGTTCAATTAGAAAAAGGAAGTTCAAGCACTCCATTTGAGAAATATACAGGAGGAATACCAGCACCTAATCCAGACTACCCACAAGAAATTAAAGTAGTAACAGGTAATCAAAATATTAAGATAGAAAATAAGAATTTATTAAATAACACTACTTTTGTTAAAGGTAGAGTAGATAATGGAGTAATAGGATATGCAGATGGAACTAATAGTATAACACCAACTGCAACAGGTTTAACAGTTGTAACAAATACACAATTAAGAGGTGCAGTAAGCGAACTTATAAAAATCACACCAAATTTAAAATATACATTAAATTTTGAAGAAACTTTACAATCATATTGGTATGCAGATTTTTATGATGAAAATGAAGATTATGTTTCTAGAAAAGGAATTTCAGTAAATAGAACATTTACTACTCCAAGTGAAGGACAATATGTTAGAATATCAATGCAATTAACACAAGTCGGAACAAATACTATTACTAATTTACAATTAGAGCAAAGCGAAACTGCCTCAACTTTTATAGCACATCAAGAACAAAATTATCCATTAACATTAGGGAATGTAGAATATTGTAAAATAGGAGATTACAGCGATAGAATATTCAAAAATGTAGTAGGAGATGTTGATTACGATAGTTCAAGAGAATTAGGTAAATGGTATATTAAGAAGAATATTGGAAAAACAATTAATGTTGAAAATTTGTTTAGAGATTTTGGAACTGGTGGCGATAATAAAAAATATGTTTTAGTTTTAAAAACAGCATTAAATATGCCAACAGGAAGTCAATATACCAATAAAATGCTATGCAATAAATTTAATGAACAAACAGTAAGTGCTAATAGACAGCCGGGGCAATTTTTAACTAATTCAAATAATGCATCAGTTCAATTTATTGTTGATAGCACATATACTTCATTAGCAGAAGTAAAAGCAGGTATAACTAATGTTACAGTATATGGTGTATTAGAAACTCCAACTTATGAATTATTAAGTAACACATTACAAGACCAATTAAATGCTTTAGAAGATGCAATAAGTTATGATAATCAAACTAATGTAAATTCTAGTGGAGATTTAGCAAGTATATTAAATGCTAATGCTTTAGAAGATTTAAGTGAATTATAATAAAAAAGTGCCTAGGAAACTTTAGAAGCCTTAGGTCTTTTTCATATTTTATGATATAATAATATCGGTGATACAATGTTAAGCGAAGAAACTATAAACAAAGTAATAGATAGAGTTGTAAGAAGAATAGAACAAGTTAATACTTATGTACTAGAACAAATAGGTAAAAGCATAGCAAAAGTAGGCAAATTAACACCTAGTAAAGCTCAACAATTAGGACAATTAATTAAATATGGTGGAGATTATGATAAAATTGTTAAAGAATTAGCGAGAATAACAAACTTAAATGTAAAAGATATAGGAAAAATATTTGAAGAGGTAGCAAAAACTGATTATGAATTTGCTAAAGACTTTTACAAGTATAGAAATAAGAAATTTATACCATATAAAGAAAACTTAACATTACAAAATCAAGTAAATGCAATATCAAGGCAAACAGCTCAAACTTATGTAAATTTATCTAACACTTTAGCATTTGCTCAAGTAAAAAATGGTAGAATAGTACATACTACTTTATCAAGAGCATATCAAGATACCCTAGATAAAGCCATTTTAAGCGTTTCTCAAGGCAAAACTACTTTTCAAGAGGAAATGTACCACACTATTAAAGAACTTGCATCTAGTGGGCTAAAAACGATAAATTATGCTAGTGGTAGAAGTATAAGATTAGATAGTGCAATAAGAATGAATATGCAAGATGGTTTAAGAGCATTACATAATCAAGTTCAAGAAATAGTAGGAGAAGAGTTTGATGCAGATGGTGTAGAAATATCAGTACATTTAAACCCTGCAATAGATCACGAAGAAGTACAAGGTAGACAATTTAGTAATGAAGAATACGCAAAGCTAAATGATGGTTTAGAAGCAAAAGATTATAAAGGCAATACATACACATTAGACCACGATGGTAAAAATGGTTATAGACCTATTTCAACAATGAATTGCTACCATTATATATTTAGTATAGTATTAGGTGTAAGTGATCCAGAATATAATGATAAAGAATTACAACAAATAAAAGATGATAATAATAAAGGTTTTAAATTAGATGGTAAACACTATACAATGTACGAAGGTACACAATTACAAAGGCAATTAGAACTAGAATTAAGAAAACAAAAAGATACTCAAATAATGGCAAAAGCAAGTGGTAATATGGAATTAGTACAAGAAAGCCAAACAAAGATAACACAATTAACTAATAAATATCGTGAATTGAACCAAGCAAGTGGACTAACTAGCAAATTAAATAGAGCTAGAGTTAGTGGATATAGAAGAACAAAAGTTAATATGCCTAAAAATTACAAAGAAATAGAATATGCAAGAGAACACAATGCTATTTGGCATACAACTGAAAATCTAGAAGAAATAATAAAAAGTGATAAAATAATAGCACCTAGTTTAGCAGTAAATAAAAAAATAACTGATAAAGTAAAATATGGTAGCCAATTTATTGAATTTAAACCCGAATTATTAGAAAATGTAAATAAAAATACATTTTTATACAAAGGTGATGGCGGCAATCAATATTCAAAAAAAGCAAACCAATTTGATAATTTAATGCAAATGTTAAAAGACGAACCTAAAAATTATAACGAATTAAAATTTAATAAAGATTTGCCTTCTTTAAAATACATAAAAAAAGTATATATAAGGCAAGATGAGCCACAAAAAGTTATAAAATTATTAAAAGAAAATGATATTGAATATGAAATTTATCAAGATTACAGAATTAGAAGACCAAAAAAAGTTAATTTGCAATAACGTAATAAAAATGATAAAATGTATATAAAGGAGCGTATAAATGGAAATTATAAATAAAAAGATTAACGATTTAAAACCTTATGAAAACAACCCAAGATTTAATGATGAAGCAGTAGAATACGTTGCTAATTCAATAAAAGAATTTGGTTTTAAAGTACCTATTATAATTGATAAAAACAATGTAATAGTAGCAGGACATACTCGTTATAAAGCAAGTATGGAATTAGGTTTAAAAGAAGTACCTTGCATTATTGCTGATGATCTAAATGAAGAACAAATCAAAGCATTTAGATTAGCAGATAATAAAGTATCAGAAAAAGCAAGTTGGAATTATGAGCTATTAGATGAAGAACTTGATAATATTTTAAATATTGATATGAGTGAATTTGATTTCAACAACATAGATATAGATTGGGGGAATGTAAGTGACTTAACAAATGAAACGTATGAAGAACCTCAACATACTATGTTAGAATGCCCATCATGTCATCACATTGATAGAGATATACATTTTAAAAAAGTAGAAGATGAAGAGTAATGAAAGTATTTTTAAGTGCTGTAGAAGGATCAGCTCCAAGGGAAGCGTTACTTTCAATAATAGATAAAGTTAAGTTTAAATATAATTTAATGTCATATTATTATATTAAACAAAAAAACGAAGATTTTGCTGCTAAAATAAGAGATAACAGCGAGTTAGTTATAATAGATAGTGGAGCTCATAGTTTTCAAAAAGGCAAACGCGTTGATTGGATAGAGTATACAAAAGAATACGCAGAATGGATAAAAACTTTTGACAGACCAAATGTTGTAGGATATTTTGAAATGGATGTAGATAACATTATTGGTTATGACAAAGTTTTAGAATTAAGAAAAATACTTGAAAATGTTTCTAACAAAATAATACCTGTATGGCATAAAAATAGAGGTTTAAAAGAGTACAAAAAAATGTGCAAAGATTATCACGATAGAGTGATAGCAATAACAGGTTTTAAAAATGAAGACATAAAAGACGAACAATATTTAATGTTTTTAAAATACGCACGAAAATATAATTGCAAAGTTCATTGTTTAGGTATGACAAGAAAAAAAATACTCGATAAAGTGCCTTTTGATTTTAGTGACAGTAGTAGTTGGTTACAATACACAATATATGGTCGTTCATTAGATGGAAGAAAATTGCCAAAAATAAAAGGCGAAGAAGATAGAAAAAATCAATTTGCTCACAATTATTTGTTAGCAATGAAAATGCAAGAATATTATTATAATAAATGGAGAAAGGTAAATAAAGATTAGTAGTTAACCAAAACCTACTATAAAAAAATTAAGGAGGAAAAAATGAATAATATTTTATTAATAATATCAATAATTGGTGTATTTAGCATAATGCTAGTAGTAAAAAAATTTTTAGGAAAAGAAGGGTTAATTGGTTGGATAGGGATTTCAAGCATTTTAGCTAATATAATGATCTTAAAAAGTGTAGATTTATTAGGAATAGGAGCAACACTAGGCAACGTATTATTTGCTAGTAACTTTTTAGCAACTGATATGTTAACTGAAAACTATGGATATAAAGACGCAAAAAAAGGAGTTAAATTTGGAATATTTGCTGTGTTATTCTTTATGATAGTAACACAAGTAGCGTTGAAATTTATTCCAAATGCTGAAGATTTTGCACAAGGCAGTTTTGAATTGCTATTTGGTTTCGTTCCTAGAATATCAATAGCAAGTGTATCATTATTTGCCATTTCAAATATAGTAGACATAAAATTATATGAACACTTAAGGGTAAAAACTAATGGTAAAAAGATGTGGTTAAGAAATAATTTATGTACTATTATATCAAATGGTGGAGAAAACTTTTTATTCTATTTGATCGCATTTGGTGGTACAATGCCAATGGCAACAATTTTATCAATAGCATTATCAGCAACTATAATTGAAGTTATAATTGCTTTATGTGATACACCATTTTTATATATAAGCAAAAAAATAAAGTCTTAAAGAATAAGTGAAAACACTTATTTTTTTATTTTTTTTAACAAATTTATATAAAACTTATTGACATTTTATATAAATTATCATATAATTAAATTGTAAATAAAAAAGGAGGTAAAAAAATGAAGGTGTTATATTTTAAAAAAGGCAAAATAAGTGAAATAATTGCTGATTTACAAAGATTAATAGCAGAGGGCAAATAAAAACCCTTTGCAAGAATAGGAGAAGAAATATGAAATTAAAAGAAAAAGAAAAACTAATAAGAACATTATTAAAAGAATTTGATTATGATAAAAATACAATGGAAGATACATTGCAATTTTTAATAATTATGTGTACTGATATAGTACAAAATGAATTAGAAAAGGAAGGTAAATAAATATGTTAAATCAAATAGTATTAGTTGGTCGTTTAGTTTCAGACCCACAAATAAATGAAACTGAAAGTGAAAAGAAAGTGTGTACAATAACATTAGCAGTGCCAAGAAGTTATAAAAACATTGATGGAGAATATGAAACAGACTTTATTGATATTACTTTATGGCAAAATATTGCAGAGCAAACTAGCGAATGGTGTAAAAAAGGCGATTTAATTGGAATTAAAGGTAGAATACAAACTTATATGAAAGATGATAATAAAATTACACAATTAATTGCTGAAAAAGTATCATTTTTAAGTTCAAAAGCAAACAAAGATAATGAGGAATAATTATGAATAAAAAACAAAAAGAAGTATTAAAAAATAATTTTAAAATTTATGAATTTGATGAAACTTTAGAATTAGAACAATGGACTAATGGTGGAGTTGATATGATTATAGATGTTACTAAAAAAAATATAATTAATGATTTAGAAGATTATATTGAAAACTTTGATATTGATGAAGAAATAGATATGTATAGAGAAATAAAAGATTATAAAGAACGTTTTACTATAAGACAAAGTTTAGAAGATTTTGAAGATTGGTTAGAATTCATAGAAGATATTATAAAAAAATTAAAAGAGGCAGAATAATGGAAGAAGGAAATATAATAACTAAAATAGCTTTAGATTTATTAACATTAAAAGAAGACAAACCGCATATAACAATTGCAGATATTATAATACAAGATTATATTAAAACACATATGGATGAGTTAATAGAAGAAGTAAAAGAAGAAATGAGTAAGTATTAAAATGATAAGATTTACTGAAAAACAAAGAGAAGAATTTATAAAAAATAATTATATTACTTGTAAATATTGCGGTTACAATAATAAAAGAAATAGATTTGATAATTTTGGTACTTGTTTATGTTGTGGTAAGATACTAGATAAAAGAACATATTTTATAGCAAGATTGATGAAAGAAACAAATAAAGAAGCAGTTTTACAAAATAATGGTCGTGTGATATAATTTCTTTGGTAAGAGTAAAAGGAGAAAAAATGACACAAACAATAATTAATACGGCAGTCACATTTATAATTAGTAGTATTTTAGGTTATTGTGTGAGTGTTATTAAAAACTATAAAAAGAAATTAAAAGATAAGACCTCTAATGAACTAATACAAAATAAAGCACTATTAACTTTGTTACAAAGTCAATTAACAAATACATATTTTGTATATCAAAATTTTCAAGAAATTCCTGATTATGTATATCGTGGTTGGCTTAATTCATTAAAAATCTATGAACAATTAGGTGGTAATGATTATTGCCATACTCTAGAAAAAAAGATGGGAAACTGGAAAATAATAAAAACTGATATAATTGAAAAATAATTGTAATTTTGGTATAATTTATATAAGAGAAGTACCCGAATTACTTCTCTTAACACTTATTCGGGAGGTGTTATATGTGGAAACTAAAGTATGTAAACGATGCAATATTGAAAAAGAAATAAATGATTTTTATAAAAATGGAAAAAATTATAATTCTGTTTGTAAAGAATGTAAAAAAATAGAAGCTTTACAATATGCAAAAAAGAATAAAGAAAAGATAAAAGAATATCAAACCAATTATAGAATTAAAAATAAAGATGACTTAAAAAAATATTATAAAAAGCATTATATTGAAAACAGTGAAAAAATTAAAAATTATCACAAAGAATATTATGCCAATAATATTGAAAAAATAAAAGATTATTTGAAAGAAAACAAAGAAAAAATAAAAGAAAAAAGAAAAACATATTATGAGAAAAACTTTCAACAAATTAATACAAAACATAAAGAATGGTTGAGAAACAACAAAAAAGAACAATTAAAATATGAAAAAGACAGATTTCATAATGATAAAATTTTTAAATTAAAAAAACAAAGTAGAAATTTGATAAGATCATCTTTTTCAAGAAAAGGGCAAAGAAAAAAATACAAAGGTGAAGAGATAATAGGTTGCTCTATTGAAAATTTTATTAAACATTTATTAAAATCATTTAAAAAGAATTATGGTTATGAATGGGATGGAAAGGAAAAAGTACATATAGATCACATAATACCACTATTTGAAGCAAAAAAAGAAGAAGACGTAATTAAATTATGCCATTACACTAATTTGCAATTATTAAAAGCAAAAGATAATTTGCAAAAAAGTAATAAAAAAGTTTTTAAAGTAAAGGAGGATTTATATGAAAGCAAGTGAAATGCTACATATATTAAAAGAACAAAATAAAAGATTATTTATTATTTGGATTATAACATTTATTGCTTTTATTGGACTATTAGGTTATACAATATGGTTATTAAATGATATTGGCACTATTGAAGAAGAAATTACACAAGAAACTGAAAGTGGTTATAATAACTATATTGGCAATGATGGAGATATATATAATGGCGAAACAAAAAATAAAGACTAAAACAAAGTATCGCAAATCTAAAACTACTACACATAATGGTAGAAGAAGATGCAACTCTTGTGGTAGGTTTATGTAATGTTTGAATTTACTAAAGAAGAATTTGAAGAAATAGTCAAGAAAGCAATGTTAAATGAAGAATTAACTAAAATATTTGAAATGAAAATAAAAAACTATTCTAATACTAAAATAGCAATGGACTTAAATATAAGTGAGAGAACATTAACTAGAAGAATAAAAGAATTAAAGAAGAAAATATTAAGAGTTTTATAAAACTCTTTTTTTGTGTCGTTTTTTTGGCTTTTTTATGACTTTATAAAGGCGTTTTTAAACATTAAATCAATGATAAACTTTAATTAAAGAGGAGGAATAATAAATGGAAAGATACAATTATGGCAGTGAGCCGATTGTTAGCACGAAGCGATATTTATTAATTCTTCTTCTTTTTGTTTAGGAGGAATATAAATGTATAACAATAGTTATGGAAATGGTTATTATAATACTTATAGTCAAAACATAAATGATCGTATTGATAATCAAATAGCACAATTACAGCAAATGAAAGAACAAATGAAAAATCAACAACCTGCTATTAATCAAACATTTCAATTAGCACCTCAACATAGTGGAATAAGATATGTAAATACTATTGACGATGTAAAAAAAGAAATAATTTATGGAGATACACCTTTTTTTAGTAAGGATTTAACAGTTTTATGGATTAAAAACATAAAAGGGGAAATAAAAGCATACGAACTTAATGAAATTGTAGAAAAAGATGCTAAAGATATGCAAATAGATTATTTACAAGCACAAATTGAAGAATTGAAAGGAATGATAAAAAATGATGCAAATGTTACAAATGCTACTTCAAAACAAGATACAACAAGTTCCACAACAGATGATGACACAAATGGAACAACAATTGAAAAGGTCGAACCCTCAAGCATTTCAAAAGTATCAACAAGCAAGAAAAAATAATAACCCACAAGATTTGTTAAATGAAACAGTAAATAATTTTAATCCACAACAAAGACAACAATGGAATAATATAATGTCTATGTTTAATCAACCACAAAAATAAGGCTAATAACCTTATTGAGAAGTATTTATGCTAGTTATAAGTACTTTTCAATAAGTTTACTAGCAACTTAAATTTAAAAGAAAGGAGAAATGTTATGAATAACGGTATTCAGCCAACAGTAGAATTAGCTACTAATAATGGTAACGGATTTGCTTATCCATACCCTGTAATGCCTATGATGGGTGGTTATGGAAATGGCTTTGGTGGTTATGGTAGCGATTGGATCTGGGTAATTTTATTATTTGCTTTATTTGGTGGAAACTGGGGAAATAACGGCAATGGTGGTTTCTTTGGTGGTCGTGGTTTTGATGATGGCTATGCTTGGTTATCTAATGGTCAAAAAGAAATTATGCAAAATACTAACAATGGATTTAATGCTTTACAATTAAGCAATGATATTCAAGATGTTACTAATGGTATAAATTCATTATCTAGTCAATTATGTAACTCAACTTACACTTTAAACGATAGTATTAAAGATGGTTTTTATGGCCTTAACACATCATTCTTGAACTGTTGCTGTGAAAACAGATTAGGACTTGCTAATTTAACATCAACTGTTATTAGTGAAAACTGTGCTGATAGAGAAGCATTATCTAATGGAATAAGAGATATAATTTCAGCAAATACTGCTTCAACACAAAGAATATTAGACCAATTATGTCAAGATAAGATTGATGCTAAAAACGAAAAAATTAATGATTTACAACGTGAAATCTTAATGAAAGACTTACAAGCAAGTCAAGTAGCACAAACTGCTGACATTAGAGCAAACAATGCTGTTGTTGCTAACCAGCTCGTATCTGAGCTTCGCAGTTGCCCTATTCCCGCTCAACCTGTCTACGGAAATACCCCTATATTTACTTGCAATGGAAATAGTGGGTGCGGATGTGGAAACTTCACTACAAGTCAATTTATTTAATAGCATAGAGTAGAATACTACAACACTCGATTACGAGAACTTGCTAATTTAAAAGCGTGTAATTACACGTAATTAGAGAATAGGCATAGTTCTATTCTCTTTTATTTTAAATTGGTCAAAATCGACCAAATTAAAAAATAAAGCACAAAACTTGCAATATTTTTGCAAAAAATGAGAAAAAAACACAAAAAATAACAAAATAATTGTTTTTTTAGCAATTATTAATTTGAAAGGAGAAAAATATATGATAGAAACAATTATAAATGAACCAACAGCTTTGCCAAGCAATGCAAGTCCAATAGTTTTTGATGAAACTGATATTAGAACAAGATGTGCTACTTGCTGTGGTTGGTTAGATTATTCAAATGGAAATCCTAACTTTAAAATATTTGGGAACGGATACACAGGTTATTATGATGTAGAATTTAGTGCTTCTGTAAGTACAGCAACTGCTGGTGTTGTTGCAATAGGACTTTATCAAGATGGAGTTTTAATACCTGATACTGTAAGAGCTGTAACTATTGATACTGCTGATGACTATGAAACAATTTCTTTTGATAAAAAATTAAGAGTTTGCCCTAGAGGAACTACAAATATTAGTGTAAGAAGTGTTTCAAGTGTGCCTACTCCAACAGATGTTACAACACCAATATCAACGACACAAGCAATTATTACTAATGCAACTTTTAGCATAAGTAGACTTAATAGATAATGAATAATAAATTAGATATAACAAGTTTGTTTTTACAAGCATTAAGTTTGCAAATATTATTTCAAGATTACAATAATGGTGATTTAATGAATGAATTGCAACATCAAAATAGAGATTATTTAGAAAAAATAATTGCACAAAACAATGAAATAATAACACTCTTAAAAGAAAGGAGTTGAAATTAATGGAAGAAAAATTAATTGAAAAAACTGATGAACAAATAAAAAATATACTTAACGATGGTATAAATACAAACAATTTAGAACTTTTATACAAATTAAGTAAAATTAGACACATGGCAAAGGAGGACAAAGAAATGTACGGAAATTATGGAAGAAGACCAGGATATGATAGTTATGGTCGTGGAAACTATGGAAACTATGGTGAATATGGGAACTACGGAAACTATGGCGAAAATTATGGTCGCAGAGGTTATGATATGAAATATCGTGGAGATGAACATATAGGAAGAATGCACGATGGATATGGTAGATATATGGAAAGTCGTGAAAGATATGGTGCAGGAGAAGAAACTGATAAAAGTTTTCATTATATGGTAAAAGCTTTAGAAGACTTTATTAGAGTATTACACGAAGAAGCAGAAACAGAGCCACAAAGACAAATGTTAAGAGAAACATTGCAAAGAAGTATGATGTAGTATGTTTAAATACTATAATGCAAATCCTTATGGAAATGATATCTCTGATTGCGTTGTAAGGGCTTTGGCGGTTTTAACTAATCGTAGTTGGCGAAGTGTTTATAATGAACTAACAAAACTAGCAGGAGATATTGGGCTTATGTTTGATAGAGTAGAATTTGTTGAAGATTATTTAGATGATAGATATCCAAGAGAATGCCACTACTCTAAAACAATTGGAGAGTTTGCAAAAGAATATTCTTATGGAAAATATGCAGTAACTATGGATGGCCACATAACTGCTATAATTGATGGTAATATTATAGACACATTTAATCCAAGCAACAGAATAATGCGATGTGCTTGGAGAATAAACTAGAGAGATTTTACACTCTAGTTTTTTTATGTTATAATTACTTTAGGTGACAGTATGAAAATTGCTATTGATAAAAGTTGTTTAAATATTGCTAAAAAAGATAACAATGAATATATATATTTATTTAACGATGAAAATTATCAAGACTTATTAAAAACAAACTTACATTGTTTATATTATAAGAATTGTGATTATGTAGATATAAATTTAACTGATTATGATATAGATTGTATTAAAAAAGCAAAAGTAACTGATAAAGATTGGAATATATTACCCAAAAAAGTTAATTATAAAATTGGAATAATAATACCTAATTATAATTATGAACACACAATAGAAAAATGTTTAAATAGTATATTTAATCAAACATATCAAAATTATGAAATTATATTTGTTGATGATATGAGTACAGATAATAGTGTACAAATTGCAAGTAAAACATATAGTAATTTTTTAGATAAGCAAACTATGAATAAAGACTTTGGAGAATTAAAAATAGTACAACTAAAACAAAAAAGGTTAAATGGTGGTGCTAGAAACGAAGGATACTTACATTTAAGTGATGATGTAGATTATGTTTATTATGTAGATAGTGATGATTGGTTATATGATGAAAATGCACTTGAAGAAATAAATAAAAAATTACAAAGTAAACCTGATGTATTATTTGTAGGTATGGCAAGTTATAAAAATGATAAACTTACAACTTGTTATATTCCTCAATATAAAGACAAATACGAGGCGATACAAGGTTGGAGTGGTAGTTGCGGCAAAGTAATAAAAAAATCGCTAGCAACTAGGCAAGAATGCTTATATAACGAGGGTACATTAAAAGAAGATAAAAATCAACATTGTAAAATATGTATTTATATGAAAAATTTTTCTTTATTAAAAAAACCTGTTTATGTATGGAACCAAATGAATTATAAATCAGTAACAACTATTCGTGAAAAAGTAATATGGGGAACAAGTACAATAAGACATTATGCTGATACTTTGCAACTTGCTTTAAGTGTAAAAGGTCAAGATGAAAAAATAGATGAATTTTTACAAAAAAGAATAGAGATGACAAAAAAAGAAATGGATGAAGGGAATGATAGGCAATGGTAACTAAATATATAATTATGTGTGGTGGAGAATATAAACAATTTGAAACACCAAGACAATTATCAGTTGTATGTGGAGAAGAATTAGTTGCAAGAACTATTAGATTATTAAAAGAAAATGGAATAAATGATATAGCAATTAGCTCTAATAATCCAATATTTGAAAAATTTGGTGTACCTATACTTAAACACGACAACAATTATGTTATAAGTGAAGAAAATAAAGTAATAAGTGGGCAATGGTTTAATGCTTTTTATCCTACTGATGATCCTGTATGTTATATATTTGGAGATGTTTATTTTAGTGAAAAAGCAATAAAGACTATTGTAGAAACTGAAACAGATGATATTGAATTATTTGGTTCAAAAAAACCTTTTACAAATAATTACATAAAAGAACACGAAGAACCATTTGCATTAAAAGTAATGAAACCAAAGCATTTACAAGAAGCAATAAAAAAAGCAAGAAAATTAGATGAAGAACATAAATTTTGGAGAAAACCATTAGTATGGGAATTATTTACAGTAATAAAAAACGCACCTTTACAAACTAAAAAAGATGAATATACAACTGATTATACAGGAATAAGTGATTATACAGTTGATATAGATAGACCAGATGATGTAAAAAAACTAAATAAAATGTTAGGAGGAATAGAAATGATAAAATGCGAAGTTATTAAAGAATTTACATTAGAAAAATACGATGAATTAAAAAATATTAAAAGAAAATCAATAGAAGTTAAAGGAAAACTATTAATAGGAGATACTTTTGAATGTGAAAAAGAAATGGCTGATTATTTAATGGGAGGTAATTCAAAAAATGAAACAGTAGTTAAAATTATTGAAATTATACCTCCAATTAGAAAAAACGATGTTGAAAATATAATTCTATTAAACAAAAAACAAGTTGAAAAATTAAGCAAAGAAATTTTAGAAAAAGTAGAAGTAAAAAAAGCAAAAAAGAAAACAAGTAAGAAATAACTTGCTTTTTTTATAACCTGTTTGACATATTTTAAAAGCAATGTTATACTTTTATTAGAGTTCAAGAGAGAACTACTTTCTATAATTAGTGGGGAAAAAGCACGTATAAAGGTCGTAGAGGAGGAAAGAAAAAATGAATAGAAAGTTTTTAGAAACAGAATTATCTTCTATTGAAGATGAAAGTGTTAGAAAGCAAATTATTGATAATATTATGAACAAAAATGGAGAGGACATTGAAAAACATAAAGTAGAAGTAGCTACTTTAAAAAATGAAATCAAAACTAAAGATGGTGTTATTGATAATCTTAATGAAAAAATTAAAGAAAATGAAAACATTGACATTGAAGCAATCAAAAAGGAACAATTTGATTTAGGAAAAGCAGAAGGTAATCAAGAAGTAGAAACTTTCAAAAAATCTATTGCTTTAAAAGAGGCTTTACAAAGCACTAAAGCAAAAGATATTGATTTACTATCTAAACTTATTTCTAATGATAAAATTAATTATGAAGAAAAAGATGGTAAATATGTTGTTAGTGGTTTAAATGAACAAGTAGAAGAAATAAAGAAAACACACGATTATTTGTTTGAAAGCGAAAAACAACTTGATACAACACAAAGAATAAATGTAGGTGCATCTCATACGGAACAACCTACAACAGAGCCTACAACATTAATTGGGGCTTTAAAAGAAGCATATAATAAAAAATAAAGAAAGAGAGAGATAAAATATGGCAATAACTTTAGCAGAAGCAAAAGTAGGTATGGCTAATAAAGTCGACCAAACAGTTGTTGATACATTTAGACGTTCTAGTTTATTACTAGACAAACTTGTATTTGACAATGCAATTTCACCAGGCACAGGTGGATCAACATTAGCTTATGGTTATATTCAATTAAAAACACCATCAACAGCAAGTGTAAGAACAATTAATAGTGAATATACACCAGGAGAAGCAAAAAGAGAAGAGAAAACTTCTAAAGCAATTATTATGGGTGGTAAATTTCAAATTGACCGTGTTTTAATTGGAACAAGTGGAGCAGTTGATGAATTAGCATTCCAAGCAGAAGAAAAAATCAAAGCAACTTCAAATGAATTTCATAATTTAGTTATTAATGGTAACGCATCAAATAGTGGTTCAGGTGTAACTAATACATTTGATGGACTTAATAAATTATTAACTGATACTGAAACAGAAATTACTTCAACAGTAGATGTTTCTACAAGTTCAAAAATGGATAGTGGATACAATGCTTTATTAGATGAAGTAGATGCTTTCTTAACTACACTAGGAGACACACCATCAATGTTATTAATGAATACAGATTTATTAACTAAAATGAGAAGTGCGGCTCGTAGAGCAGGTTATTTCAAAAAAGAAAGAGATGAATTTGGTAGAGTAGTAGAATATTATAATGAAATTCCAATGGTAGATGTTGGTAAATACTATAATGGTTCTAATACTGTAGATGTAATTCCAACAGGAACTAACGGAAAAACTGATATGTATGCAATTAAAATTGGTTTAGATGCATTCCACGGAATTAGTCCAACAGGTTCAAAAGTAATTCAATCATTTATGCCAGACTTAAATGCTCCAGGAGCAGTTAAAGATGGAGAAGTTGAATTAGTTGCTGGTGTAGTATTAAAGAACTCTACAAAAGCTGGAGTATTAAGAGGCATCCAAGTAAAAGCAGCTCAAGAAGTAAGTCTATAATAAAGGAGGACGAATATGGAATTTAGTGGACAATACCTAACTTATGAAGAATATAGGGCTTTAGGTGGCACTTTAGACCTATCGTCCTTTAATTTATTAGAATTTAGAAGCAGAAAAGAAATTGATAGTAGAACTCAAGGTAGATTAAAAGAACTCAATGAGCAAATTCAAGAAGTTAAAATTTGTGATTATGATTTAATTAATAAAATAAATACATTTATTAAAAGTGAAAATAGAGATAGAAGTGTATCTAGCGAACATACTGATGGTTATTCAGTAACTTATAATGATATAAATAAAGAATTTACAAATCAAGAAAAAATAGAAATTGCAAAAACAATTGATACATATTTAGATGAATGTAAATTAGAAAATGGTACACCATATCTTTATAGAGGTTAAATATGATAACAAATTCAAGTTTAACTATTTATCATCAAGGCTTTGACAATACAAATAAACTAGAAACTTGGACTAGATACAATTATCCAAAAGTATGGTTTTTTGGAGGTAAGGGTGCAAGCATTAATAAAGGTTATGATAATGCAAACGATGTAGAGATAAGACTGCCTTATTCTGAAAATGATTTAGATATAAATAATTTTTCAGTAGGCGACATTATAGTAAAAGGCACACTTACAACTAATATAACTGAACAAAGTGATTTATCTAATTATGAAATTTATAATATAACTAGCATAAAAAATAATAACTTTGGTAATAATCAACATATACATATTGGAGGCAAATAAAATGCCTGTTAAATTACAACCTACAAGTGTTATAAAAGCACGATTAGGAATAGAGCCGAATGGTAAAGTACAACGATTTTTTGCAAACACTTGTTATCGGCATATGGACAAATATGTTCCTAGAGATATAGGTAATTTAAGAACTAATGTTAACATTCAACCTGATAAAATAATATATGAAAGTCCTTATGCAAGGTATCAATATTATGGTATTAGAGAAGATGGAACACATCAAGTAAAAAATTATACTACACCAGGAACAGGAACATATTGGGATAAACGAATGGTAAGTGCAGAAATGCAAGAAGTTGTAAGAGAAGTACAAAATTACATTGGAGGCAAATAATGGAAGATTATAGAATAACAAAGTTAAGAGCATATTTGTTTAATATATTATCAACTCTTACCAAAACAACAAAACAAATAAATGCTAATATGTTAGCCAATGATATAGATAACTATTCATTAGATAAAATTCCTACACAAAGTGTAGTGACAAAATGGATAAGTGGTATTGAAATACATAGAGATGTTTATTCATTTAGAAGCCGAAAAGCATACTCAAAAGAGGCATTAAATAATTTACAAAATATAGGGTTCTTTGAACAATTTGAAAATGCAATAGAAACTAATAATAAAGCAGGTAACTTACCTGATATAAAAGGAATAGAAAGTATTGAATGTTTAAATCCGGGTACAATGTTATCTAATGATAATGGAAATGCTGCGACATTTGATATTCAAATACAAATAACATATAGAAAAAATAACAACGAAAGAGAGGTTAGTCTATGAAAAAAATAATTGCTATAAAAGATTTTGTTGCTAGTGGTATAAGTTATATCAAAGGCGATGAAATTAAAACAAGAAATTATGAAACAATAGCCAAGTTAAATGAAAAAGGTTTTATAGAGCCTCTTGATTATAAAGATTTAGTTCTTATAAAAAGAGAACTAGATAACCTTAAAGAAAAGGAGGAAAAATAAATGGCACAAAGGTTTAGAGATGAATACCAACATTATTTAAACACTCATACTTATACAGGCGAAACAGGTTCTGAAGTTTGGAAAAGAGAAGGTGAAGGTGTTGAAAGTTTATCAATAGCTTTTAATGCTCAAATTGATACATATAAAACTATTTTATCAAGACAAGCACAAAGCACATTTCAAAACTATCAATTAAGTTCATCAATTAGTGGTAAAAGATGTTATAGTGGAGATCCAATTTATGACTATTTAGATGAAATGAGAAGAAAAGCTATTGCTGGAGAAACACAATTAATTGAAATTGATACTGCAAAAACTGATGGAACTGCAGGACATTATTTAGCAGTAAAATATGACGTTTTAATTACAATTAATGAATGGTTAGGCGAAAATGCTACTATATCTTATGACATTAACTATAAAAATCCAAAAACCGGATATTGTACTATAAGTGGAGAAACAATTACTTTTGTAGAGGACGCAGAAGTAAGTTTATAATAAAACCTTAAAAGGCGAGGCGATATGCCTTGCCTTATTTTAATAGAAAGAGAGATGTGAATAATAATGACAGACAATTATATTCAAACAGGAAAAAATTATACTTTAAAAATAGGAATTAAAGACGCAAACGGAAACGATACAGGGAATTATTTGGAATTTGATTTAATGGATGTTTCATATATGTTAAAATTAGAAGAAGCACAAAAACAACACAAAAAGAATTATAATGTATATTGTAATCAAATGAAAAATATTAATAAAAAAGAAAACCACAAAGGTAAATTTATATTAAGTTCTAATCAAGAAGAAACATTAAAAGCAGAATTAGAATTTTATGAAAAAGAAGAAAAAGCATTAGATATGTTTTTAGGTGAAGGTGGAACTAAAAAAGTATTAAATGGTAGAAAATTTAATGATTTTACTTTCAATTTAATTATGGATGAAATAGCACCTATAATACCATTATTAAGAAAAAAACAAAATGAAATAATAAATGAAATAAAAGAAAAATACGGTAATAATAAAAAAGAAGTGTTACAATGAACAATCCAAAATATGTAGAAGTAAATGGTAAAAGATACGATATTAATACTGATTTTAGAGTTGCTTTAAAATGTGATAAAATTGCTCGTGATAGTAGTATAGATGATAACGAAAGAGGATTAGCAATTATATATTTATTATATGGAGAAGAAGCATTAAAAGATATATATAATCATCAAGAACTTACTGAATTAGCGTTAAAGTATTTAAGATGTGGAAAAGAAGAACAACTAACAAGAAATGAAGAAGTAGATATGGACTTTGAACAAGATATGGATTATATTGAAGCATCTTTTCAATCTGATTTTGGGATATCTTTAGAAGACACAGAAATGCACTGGTATAAATTTAATAAATTATTAAATGGACTTTCTAATAGTGAAATGGGTAATTGTTGTATTTTAAATCGTATAAGAAACTTGAGAAGTTATGACACTTCAAAAATAAAAGACGCTAAAGAAAAAGCAAAAATAGAAGAAGCAAAAAGAATGGTTGCTTTAAAAAAAGAACCAAAAAAGAATTTTACTAATGAAGAATTAAAAAATATGGAAACTTTTTTTCAAAATATAGAAAGGAGTTGATTATATGGATGGAGAAATAGTAATTGGTGTAGGATTAGATAGTAAAAGTTTTGAAATACAAATAGAAGAAATAGAAAAAGAATTAAGAACTTTAGAAAAGCGATACGAAGAAACTGCTAATATGCCAGCATTTAAAGGTCAAGAAGAAGATATGCAAAACTTGGCTTTACAAATTGAAAAAGTAAATAATAAATTAATTACTTTAAAGAAAAGACAATCTGAAGTTAATAGCCAAGGTTGGAATGAAATGAAAAAGAATATTGATGAAGCAAATGAAAAACTTACATCAATGATAAGAAAAGTTGGTAAAATGGGATTAGCAGTTATAGGAGTTCGCAGTGCTTATATGGGCATAAGAAGAGCAATAAGTCTTGTAACTAGCCAAAATCAAGAAGTTGCTAATCAATTTGATGTGTTAAGAGCAACTGTAGCAAATGCTTTATTACCAGTAGTTCAAAAAATAGTTGAATGGTTGGCTTTAGCAATGATCTATATAAATAACATTGTAAAAGGAATAACAGGAAAATATATTTTTGATTTTGAAAAGGCATTTGCAAGTGTTAAAGAAAATGCAAAAAAAACATCAGGATATGCAAAAGAAATAAGAAAAACATTATTTGGTTTTGATGAGATGAATATTTTAAATGAAAATGTAACTGGTGGTGTTGGAGCAGGAGGTTTAACAAATACAAAATTAACAAATCCATTCGAAAATTGGCAAGATGTAGAAATGCCTGAATGGGTAGATGATGTTATTAATTTTGGTAAATGGGTTATAGATAATTGGTCAGCAGCAGTCGCAATTTTGTTATCAACAAAAAGTGTTTTTGAATTATTTAGTGGTAATCTAGTTGGAGCAGCAGCTTCAAGTTTGGCTAGTATAGGTTTTTCTCTTTATGAAATTTATAATTCAATACAAGATTATATTAATACTGCTCCTGAATATCAAGATGCAATAGAAGCACAAAGAAGTGCTGATACTAATTTAGCAGATGCAAAAGATAGACTTGCACAAGCAATTCAAACTGTAACAAATTTGGAATTAAAAAGAGTTAACGCAATAGATAGAGTAGAAACTTCACAAAAAAAACTAACTAAAGCAGAAAAAGACGCAAGAATGTCTATTGAACAATTATTAGATAAAATGGAAAAAGAAAATCTGTCTTATGGTAAATTAGAGCCAAAACAAAAAAATTTGTATAAAGCATATTTAGAAAATAAAGACGCTCAAGAACAATTAGACAAAATAACTGCTAATTTAACTAAAGCAAAAGAAGATGAAGCAAAAGCGGCTGAAATGGTTGAATTTAGAACTGTAAAAGAAGAATTAGCAAATATAAGAGCAACTAAATCTTATGAAGAATATCAAGACGCAGTAGTTAAGGCATTTGAAGATGGAAAAATAAATGCAATAGCCGCTAGAGATGCTATTGAAAGAGGAATGTCAGATATAGATACTGCAACGGCAAAAACTTTTAAAGAAAAATTACCTGATGCAATAAAATCAGGATTAGATATAAATCGTTATAGAGGCGTTATTGGGACATTTAAAAGAGCGTGGGAAACTATACTTGATGGACTAGGATTTTCAACAACTATAAAAGTTAAAACTAATAAAAGTAGTTCTGGGAATAATTACACAGCAGGTAGTAGTAGAACTTTTTATACAGGTGCAGTTGTTAAACTTGCTCCTGGAGGAATTGTAAATTTACCAGGTCGTGGAGTTCCTGTTGGTAGCAACGGAATTATGGGAGAAAGAGGGGCTGAAGGTGTTATACCTCTTTCAAATCAACAAATGATGGAACAATTAGGACAAACTATAGCAAAATATATTAGTTTTAATGCTACAATACCAATAAATATTGGTAATAGGCTTGTAGCAAAAGAAATAAAACAAATAAATGCAGAAAATGATTTTGCATTTAATAGATAGGAGGCAATTATGTATTTAGATGAAAACAGCATTGAAATAAGTAAAGACAATGGCACAACATATATAAAAGTTGCACAATACATAACTGAAGCAAAATTTGGTTATAATAAAGTTTGGTCTAATGATGCAGGAAGAAATTTAGCTGGAAAACAAAGCGGTACATTAGTAGGGATATTCCCTAAAATTGTTTTAACATTTAAACCACTTAATAAAAGTGAATTAAACATAATTGCTCCTTATTTAGATAATCCAAGTCAAAAAATAAAATATTATGATCCTAATAAAGACCAAATTATTACAATAGAAACTTACACAGGCGATTGGGAAAATACACAAAATAATATAAAAGAAACTCAAACTTTTAATTGTTCATTTATTGCAAGAGAAAAGAGGGCATAAATGAGAACACACACAAATAATTATAAAAATATTATAAAAAGTTTGGGTAGAGAAATAGAAGCAAAAATAACTTATACTAATAATGGTACTACAATAACTATTGATAATGAAAACATAAATAGTATGTCATTACATTATGAAGGTGCTATATTAAAATCAGTAATGAAACAATTAGATTTAGACATAAATGTAGATATACCTTTAAATACCGTTTTAACGGCTCAATTTGGTGTAAAAGTTAATGGAGCATATGAATACCTTACTTTTGGTGATTTCATCGTTTATAAGTCAGAAAAACAAGAAGATACATTAAGTTATAAACTAACTTGTTATGATAAAATGCTATATTCAATGAAAGATTATGAAGCAATGGAAATAACATACCCAATAACAATAAGTGACTATATAAATGCAATATGTAGTCATTTAGGATTAACTTTTAAAAATAATAGTGAAGATTTTGCTAATTATGATAAAACAATACCAAATGAATTGTATTTAGATAGTGATGGTAATTCGCTAGGTTATACATTTAGAGATGTTTTAGATGAACTTGCAGAAGTAACAGCAAGTACAATATGTGTTGATGGTGATGAATTAGAAATAAGATATATAACGGCACAAGGTACTAGAACACAAGTACAAGGAAGTTCTATACATATAAACGACGCAGTACACGAAGGATTTTTATATGATGGTGTTAATAATATTAATGTAAGTGGAGATTTACCAATTATACTTAAATTTGATTATTTAAAAGATACAAATAAAGAAACTATTGATGAAGAGTTTTTAAAAGATGTTAATGTAAATTTTGGTGAAAAATATGGACCTGTTAATACAATAGCATTAACAAGAGCAGAAGCCGATACAATAGCAGTAAGTAGACCTTTAGATTTAGCAGATGAAAATAAAGTAACGATAGAAATAAAAGATAATCAAATAATGCAATTTAATGATAGAGCAGATTTTATACCTGATATATTAAATAAATTATATGGTTTAGAATATTACTTAAATGATTTTGC
>Ga0265298_10001082_pt1 | contig 40111 bp, 33 predicted proteins | sample AusTroGonzalo_MG_3_FD_193486 | JGI IMG/M metagenome (GOLD analysis project Ga0265298, IMG submission 193486) | Bovine rumen microbial communities from tropical cattle in Woodstock, Queensland, Australia - Gonzalo_01 | ecosystem: Host-associated > Mammals > Digestive system > Stomach > Rumen ... | reverse complement strand
ACCAAGTCCAAGGAAGATACCACCCACTCCCGCCGCATTGTCTTCAGCTACCTGAAGGACAAAGAGGCCACGGCCGAACTCTTCCGCACCATCGCCCCCAAGGTGGCCGATCGTCCCGGCGGATACCTCCGTATCCTCCACACCGGTTTCCGCAGCGGTGATGCTTCCGAAATGGTCCTGGTAGAATTCGTGGACTTCAACGAGGCCGCCCTCGCTTCCGGCAAGAAAGAGGCCAAGAAGACCACCCGTCGCAGCCGCGCCAAGAAGGCCGAGGCTCCTGCCGCCGAAGAGGCTCCCGCCGCCGAGGCCGAAGCTCCTGCAGCCGAGTAAGGATTCATCCTTTTACTGCATACCCTACGAAGGTGGCCCGCGGGTCACCTTCGTTGTTTTCCGCGAAATCTTTGCTAACTTTGCACTCTCATTGAAAACACGATATTTATGTCCAGTCATATCCGTAATATTGACTTGTGGGAAAGCGGGGAACTCAAGATCCGTTGGGTCCGCGACCATATGCCCCTGCTGGACGGCATCCAGCGCGAATTCGAGAAAACGCAGCCCTTCAAAGGCCTTAAGATAGCCCTGAGCGTACACCTGGAGGCCAAGACCGCCCATCTGTGCGAAGTGCTGGCCGCGGGCGGCGCCGAGATGTATATCACCGGTTCCAACCCCCTGAGCACCCAGGACGACGTGGCTGCCGCGCTGGTGCACGAAGGCCTCAACGTGTTCGCCATCCATGGCTGCAACGAGGAGGAATACTTCGCAGACATCCGCCGTGTGCTGGAAGTGGGCCCCAACCTCATCATCGACGATGGCGGGGACCTGGTCACCACCCTGCACAAGGAGTACCCGGAGCTGGTGCCGCAGGTGATCGGCGGCTGTGAGGAAACCACCACGGGCATCCTGCGCCTCAAGGCCATGGCGGCGGCCGGCAAGCTGCGCTTCCCCATGATGCTGGTGAATGACGCCGACTGCAAGCACCTCTTTGACAACCGCTACGGTACCGGACAGAGCGTCTGGGACGGCATCAACCGTACCACCAACCTCATCGTGGCCGGCAAGAACGTCGTCGTGGCCGGTTATGGCTGGTGCGGCAAGGGCGTGGCCATGCGTGCCAAAGGCCTGGGCGCGGAAGTGATTGTGACCGAGGTGGATCCCGTCAAGGCCATGGAGGCCGTCATGGACGGTTTCAAGGTGATGCCCATGCGTCAGGCCGCCACGGTGGGTGACTTCTTTGTCACCGTGACCGGTTGTGCCGATGTGATCGGCCCGGAGGATTTCCTGTGCATGAAGGACGGGGCCATCTGCTGCAACGCCGGCCACTTCGACGTGGAGGTGGCGGTAGCCAAGCTCAAGGCCATGGCGGTGAGCCATCGGCCCGCCCGTCAGAACATCGAGGCCTATACGCTGGAAAACGGCCGAAGCATCTACATCATTGCCGAAGGCCGTCTGGTGAACCTGGCGGCCGGCGACGGCCATCCGGCCGAGATTATGGACATGTCCTTCGCCATCCAGGCCCTCAGCGCCCGTTACCTGGCCGAGCACCGCGGTGCCGTCGGCCAGCTCCTGAACAACGTGCCGGCCCAGATTGACCGGGAAATCGCGTTCCGGAAACTGGCCCACTGGGGGGTGCAGATCGATACCCTTACCGAAGAACAACACAAATACCTGTTTGGATAATGTCACTCATTCCGATATACTGGTGGAACAAGGAAGTGCACAACTTCCGCATTTCCCAGGATAAATTCAGCAAGCAGCCCTGGGCCAACGGCGTCATCCTGCTGGGCTGCGTGGTGCTGGCCATGCTGCTGGCCAACCTGCCTTTTACCAAAGAGGCCTATCATGCCTTCCTGGAGACGGAATTCACCATCCACCTGGCCTCGCCCGGCGGACTGGTAGATGCCTATCTGCCCCATGGCATGACCATGGAGAAGTTCATCAACGACATCCTCATGGTGATCTTCTTCTTCACGGTGGGCCTGGAAATCAAGCGGGAAGTGGTGTGCGGGGAGCTTTCCTCGCCCCGGAAGGCCCTTCTGCCCGTCATTGCCGCATTCGGCGGCGTGGTGGCGCCGGCCCTCATCTATACCCTGGTGAACCATGGTACGATAGCCTCCTCCGGCTGGGGCATCCCCACGGCCACGGACATTGCCTTTGCGGTGGGCATCCTCTCCATCCTGGGAGACAAGGTGCCCGTCTCGCTCAAGGTCTTCCTCACCGCCCTGGCCATTGCCGATGACCTGATTGCCATCCTGGTGGTCGCCTTCTTCTACGGCGGCAATATCAAGCTGCCGCTGCTGGGCATCGCTGTGCTGGTGATCCTCTTCGTGGCCCTGATGAAGCGCCTGGGAGAAAAGCGGGTGGGCTTCTATTTCGTGCCCGCCATCATCGTGTGGTTCCTGTTCTACTACAGCGGCATTCACGCTACCATGACGGGTGTGGTCATTGCCATGCTCATTCCCATGGAAGCCCGCTACAACCGGGCTAAGTTCCATCGCCGCGCGAGGATCCTGTTCAACGGCCTGCTGGAGTCGGAAAAGCATGCGGCCGGCGAGCCCTTTCCCAACGGGCCCCAGCGCTTCTACCTTCGCCGCCTGAGCGGCCTTTCCAAGCGCACCATCCCGCCGTCCTACAGGCTCGAGCACAAGCTCAACCCCATCGTGAACTTTGCCATCATGCCCATCTTCGCCCTGGCCAATGCCGGCGTGGAGATTACGGACCCGTCCTATTTCAACGTTTTCGCAGGCGGGGCCGGCATGGGCATCTTCCTGGGACTGGTGCTGGGCAAACCCATCGGCATCACCCTGGCCTCCTGGCTGGCCATCAAGTGCCGGGTGGGCGAAATGCCTGCCAAGTCCACCTGGCCCATGCTCTTTGCCGTGGCCTGCCTGGGCGGTATCGGCTTCACGATGTCCATCTTTGTGGACACCCTCAGTTTTGCGGGAGAGGGGATTGACCCGGCCACTACGCAGCACCTCCGGGACGCGGGCAAGATCGCGGTCCTGATGGGCTCTGTATGCGCCGGCATCCTGGGCTCCCTGTTCATTACCTTAGTGCATAAAATCCAAAGCAAAAAATAATGGGACTTTTAGACGGAAAAGTGGCCCTCATTACCGGAGCGGCCCGCGGGATTGGCAAGGCCATCGCGCTCAAATTTGCCCAGGAAGGGGCCGATGTCGCCTTTACCGACCTGGTTATCAACGAGGCGGCGCAGGAAACGATCGATCAGATTGCCGCCTTTGGCCACAAGGTGAAGGGCTATGCCTCCAACGCGGCCAATTTTGACGAGACGCAGACCGTCGTGGAGCAAATTGTGGCCGATTTCGGCCGGGTGGATATCCTGGTGAACAACGCCGGTATCACGAAGGACGGCCTGGTGATGCGCATGAGCGAGGCCCAGTGGGACGCGGTCATTGACGTGAACATGAAGTCGGCCTTCAACTTCCTGCACGCCGTGGTGCCGGTGATGGCCCGCCAGAAAAGCGGCAGCATCATCAACATGGCTTCCATCGCCGGGCAGACGGGCAATCCCGGCCAGGTGAACTATTCGGCCTCCAAGGCCGGCCTCATAGCCATGGCCAAGAGCGTGGCCAAGGAGATGGGCCCCCGCGGCATCCGCGCCAACGCCATCGCCCCCGGTTACGTGATTACCGAGATGACTGAAGTGCTGCCCCAGGCCGTGAAGGACGAGTTCCTGCGCCTCATTCCCCTCAAGCGCGGCGCCACCGTGGAGGAGATTGCCAATACGGCCCTGTACCTGGGCTCGGACCTGTCCTCCTATGTGTCCGGCCAGGTCATTGCGGTGAACGGCGGCATGTACTGCTAGTCTTCTACCACAGCCAGTGTAGCGACCGAGATCCGGGTTCCGGGTCCGGTCGCTTTTTTGATGGCCATATAGCAGGCGGCCAGCGTGGCCCCGGTGGTAAAGGTATCGTCAACCAGGAGCACATGCCGGGCCTGGATGGCTTTCCGGGCCCGGAAAACGCCCTGCACGTTCCGGAGCCGGTCTTCTGCGTTCAACCGGGTCTGCGTGCGGGTGCGGCGGACGCGGCGGAGGGCGCGCGGGGCCAGGGTGGCCTGCAATTCGGCCGCGACGGCGGCGGCGATGACCTGGGCCTGGTTGTATCCCCGCCGGTAACGCCGCAGCCAGTGCAGCGGGACGGGAATCACCAGGTCAATATCGGCAAAATGAGGCTGGGAGGCCATCTGGTACCCCAGCAGGGAGCCGAAGAATCGGCCGGCCTCCTGGTTGTCGTGGTATTTGATGGCCTGGGGGATGGCCTTGTAGGGGTTCTCCTGGTGGTAGAGCAGCAGCGAGGTGGCATAGGCGTAGGGGAGGACCTCCCCCTCCGGCCGCAGGTGCTCCAGCGCAGCGTTGAAGGCATCGGCCATGGGGTGGTGTGTCCGTTCCCAGTTGTAGGTGAGGGGCAGATCGGCCGCGCACCAGAGGCAAAGATGCCGCTCGGCCGCGCCCAGCGTTCGTCCGCAAACGAGGCACTGCCGCGGCATGAGCAGGTCTGTCAATTCCATCCACATGGGCGCGAAGATACGCATTCGGCCCATTCTTGACTGGCACTCAAGCTATTGACACACAGCGCCTTACTGATTTTAACTCCGCCACGCGGGGCGGAGTTACTTTTTATAAAGCGTTGAGCTAGAGCGAGTTGGGTGCCAGAAAAATCAGGCGCAGAAGAAGAGATAGACGGCTTCCACGGCGGTGACGGCGGCCGTTTCGGTGCGAAGGCGCGAGGGACCCAGGTGGATGGGCTGGTAGCCGGCCTGGAGGGCCAGGGCAGCCTCTTCCGGCGAGAAATCGCCTTCGGGGCCGATGAGGACGGTGATGTCGGTCTCTGGGGCGCCGCGCAGCACGTCCAGGATGCCCTGCCGGGGCGTTTCCCCTTCGAAGCAGTAGGCGATGAGTTTGAGTCCCGGCCGCTCCTGGGCCAGGAACTCCCGCACGGAAACCGGCTCCAGGATGTCGGGGATGCGGGCTTTCAGCGACTGTTTGGTGGCCGACAAGGCAATCCGCTGCGCCCGTTCCGGCTTATAGACTTTGCGCTCCGAACGCTCGCCGATAAGCGGCGCAATCACGTCCACGCCCAGTTCGGTGGCCTTTTCCACGAACCACTCGAAGCGGTCGTTGTTCTTGGTGGGGCAGCAGCCCAGGGTGAGCCGATAGGGATGTGCGCCCCAGCCCGGCTGGCTCTCGAGGACGACGGCCGAGGCGCCCCGGGGATTGTCGTCCGTGAGCCGGCAGGTGTAAAGCGTGCCGGCGCCGTCAATCACATGGATGGTGTCGCCGGTGCGGTGCCGGAGCACCTTGACGCAGTGCCCCGATTCCTCGGCGTCCAGCCGGCAGGTGCCTCCATCGGCCTCGTAGGCGTAGAACAGTTCCATCAGGCGCGCTTTTGGGTGGCCAGGCGCAGGCCCGCTATGGCCAGCAGCGCCTGTGCAGCCAAATAGGTGAACATCACCAGGAAGTCATGCCGGGGCAGCTGCTTTCCGGTGGTTCCCAGGCCGATGAGCGAATCCGAGAAGGTGAAAAGCAGGGCGCCGCAAAGGGCGATGATCCAGGTGGCGCGTTCGGCCGCAGGCCGGCGCACAACTCCGCACAGGGTGCTGAAAATCAGGAGCATGAGCACCATGCCATAGACCGCCATGGGCCACAGCATCACCCCGCCGATCCCCAGCGCCAGCACCAGACAGGCCACCAGGGCCACCATCACCACCAGGCAAAGGACCCACTGCCCCGGCTTGAGCCCCTGCCAGGAAAGGCCGCCAAAGAGCCGCATATAGAAGATGTGGCCGATGAGGAAGGCGAGGATGCCGGCGCCGAAAAGCGGCAGGCTGCTCCCGATCAGGAGCATGTCGCCGGCCGCGCCGAAGAGCTCGGCGCACACCAGCAGCCCCAGCATGCGGCGGTTGGTTTCGTGCGAAAGGGCATAGGCCAGGACCGTGATGGCCAGAAAGGGCAGCAGGGCCGGTTTGACGGCCGATGCCACGGCGCCGTTCCCCGCAAAGCGGGCAATCACATTGACCAGGCAGCCCACCAGGAAAAAGCAGGCAGGAACGAGGGTAGAAGTCTTCGTGTTATTCATGGTGTGACGGATTAATCAACAGGCAGGTGGCCCAGACCTCGCAGCCTTCCCCGCGGCCCACGAAGCCCAGCCGCTCCGTGGTGGTGGCCTTCAAGCTCACGCGCTGGGGCGCGATGCCCAGGATGGGCGCCAGCGCCTCCCGCATGGCCTCGATGTGCGGGGCCAGTTTGGGCCGCTGCAGGGCAATGGTGATATCCACATTGGATACGGCGAAACCCTGACTGTGGACCCGCTCCACCACTTTTGCCAGCAGCAGCTTGCTGTCCACGCCCTTCCAGGCGGGATCCGTGTCGGGAAACAGGTGGCCAATGTCGCCCAGGGCCAGGGCGCCCAGCAGGGCGTCGCACAGGGCATGGATGGCCACATCGCCGTCTGAATGGGCTACAAAGCCGTTTTCCGAGGGAATCTGCACGCCGCCCAGCCACATGGGAAGACCCGGGGCCAGGGCGTGCACATCGTATCCATTACCAATTCTGATATCCATTTGTACTCTTTACATTTTTGCAAAGATAAAGATTTTTCACTATTCATTATTGCAATCTCTTTCCCGGTAGCGCCTGCCCCTAATGTGCTGCTAGCACGATTTAACTGTGCTACGCGGGGCACAGTTGCTTTTTGTAAAGTACTGGCCGATAGGTGGTTATGTGCCGGAAATCTCGGCTAATACTTGCAGAATATGAGAAAATAAAGTACTTTTGTGCGGGGGAGACCTCTTCACACTAAACTCATAGCCTATGAAACGGATGCTTATTCTTGTGCTTGCCGGTCTTCTGCCCGGTGGCGCCTGCCTGGCACAGATTCCAATTCAGTTGCCGGTGCAGTATATGTATGACAATGCTGGGAACCGGATTTCGCGTTGGTATGGAATTGTTGTTGGTTCTCCTTCAGAGACCGTTGACAGTTCTTTGGTCAGAGAAACTCTCCAGCAAGAAAGGAAGGAAGATGCTGCTCCGGACATCCTTCCGGACTCTCTTTCCCGGCAGCGGAAAGAAGCGGAAGCATACTTCAAACTGATTCCATCACGATCCCTTCGTGGAAGCAATGCATACGTGGGCTGCATTCCGTTGCAGGAGGGCGTGTCCCCATCCGGCGCCAGGACCTACACGATTCCCATCACGGTGGCCCCCGATGCCAAGTTCCCGCCCGGCATAACCCTTTCCTACAACAGCCAGGCGGGCGACGGCCTGGCCGGTTATGGATGGGATATCGCGGGGATCTCCCGGATTTCCCTCATTAACCGCAATATCTACTATCACGGGCAGCCGAAGGCGGCACAGTGCTCCAATCCGGATGCCGTGTTCGCCCTGGACGGCAATCCGCTGGTCCAGAATGACGACCCTTCCACCATGGGCAGTTATCCGCTGGCAACGGCTACGGGGCATATCATTGCCAAACAGTACGTCAATGCGGGCGGGTTCGTAACCAGTTTCGAGGTCCGTTATCCTAATGGCGTAAAAGCTACCTATGGCCTGGGACTCAATGTCCAGGGCAATTTCCCCTCCTATCCGGTCACCGGGATGGAGGACCTGGATGGAAACAGGGTTACGTTCACGTACACCGTCGATTCCGTCAATGGCAATTACCGGATAGACAAGATTTATTATAATTATGATGCCAATAACGACGCATCTTCCCAGATAGAGTTCAACTATATAGCCAATACCGATTATCCTACGCGGTATTTTGCCGGCAGGAAAGTGTTTCAGACGCACCGTTTGTCCAGCGTTGTTTCCAAGAACCAGAATTATCAACTTGCTTTTTATTCCCTTCGGCATATCTATCGCGACAATGTCCATCTGCTCACTCAGGTGGGCTGTACCAATGGCATAGATTCGTTGCCACCGCTCACGTTCGATTACGGAGACTGGAACTACTGGCAGGGCGCAGCGACGGCCACGCTGGAAAAGGACGCGACTTTTCAGTACAGCAACTCGGCGCCCATGCATGCCGGTTGTGTGTACCGACGGGGAAAGTTTATGAAAAACAGCTACCATGACGGTTTGCTCTTTTATCCGAATTACCCCAATTATGACAAGGATCCCAACAATCCGAAATATGTCAGCCCTTACCCGTCCACCCAAAGGATTATGTTGATTCCCCGATTGAGTGACGGTTCGCCGGGGATGACCAACTATGTAGACAGCAGTATCGTGGCCGGGAGCGGTTTCCAGACGATGGAAGCGGTGGATGTCGACGGAGACGGGCAGGACGAACTTGTCAAGGTTAACTTCAACGGGACGAGCGGGAGCAAGACGGTCTTGACGATTACTGTCTTAAAATGTAATGACTATGGTATTCCACTGACAAGCTCCACTTTCAATGTTCAGGTAAACGGGACCATTACAAGCGGCAACTATGTCAGCCCATACAGGAGGGCTTATTATTGGGGAGATTTCACCGGTCAGGGTTCGGCCCAGCTCCTGACCATCGCATATGACACGAATGGCGACAATATCTCGCAGACGTGTTATGCGGCGCTCATCGACTTGAAAACGCACACCGTCCTGTTTGATCAGTATTTGTTTGACTATTCCCTGACCGACACAAAGAACGTATTGGTGATGGATATCGATTCCGACGGCCGCTCGGAACTGTGCCATGCCCATGCCAATGGCTTCGATGTGTTGAGACTGTCCTCTAGTAACTCCTTCTCCGTAGAACAGTCTTTCAGTTTGCCGGATGCGTATATCGTATCTCAGGAACACACCTGTTTCACGGATCTGAACGCCGACGGCTATCTGGATATCATGTGGCCCGTAGGGACATCCGGATTGTCCCAGAACTGGTACCGTTTCGCTTATACGGGCGAGTCATTTGATTTGAGTATCATCCCTCTGGGGAGTGTGGCGGAAAGCGGCCGATATATGTACATTGATGTGAACCGGGACGGCTATCCGGACTTGGTGAGAGTGACATCGACGACCATGGGCGTGAGACTGAACCAGAATGGCAGCTGCTTCGGGGCTTATCGCCAGACCACTACCAATGTCGCCGATTCCCTGGGCATCCTTCCTGCCAATATCATGGAATATGGCGCCATGAGTGGGTTCATCAAGGTGGAGGGGGCCCAAATTCAGCTGTATAAGTATGGATCACTTTCTCCCAGGATAAGATATCTGAGAGAGTCGGAGGATGGCTTCGGGAAATTGTTAGTCAATTATTATCAGTATCTCCCTTCGCGGAGCTGTACCTGGACGACGTCCACCTATTCACCCAGTGTCTCACAAGGATATGCCAAGCGGCCCCTGCCCATTTATGTGCTGTCAGGGGAGATTGGCGCCTTGTTGGAAGATTACACTTTTTTCAGGGATAGGAGCTATGAATATGACGATGCGGTAGTGCATAATAAAGGACTTGGCTTTTGCGGATTCGCCAGAATTAAAACGTATGAGAATTACGAGTTGCACACCATGCAGTCAGAATGTCTCTATAATCCCGAGAAGCGGGGGGCGTTGACGCAGATGCTGGTTCGGGATGGCGCCATGAGCAGTTCTCCGGTCGTTTATTCTCAGGTGAATGCCTATGACGACCACGCCACGACTTACGGGAAACAGAATCCCCGGTTGATACAAAGTGTCGTTTCTGACAATGTGCGCGGGATAACCGATACGACAGCCATTACATATGGAACATATGATTATCCTTCCGAGATTGTCAGTATCAAGGCGCAGAATGGCAGCACGGCCCGGCAGACAGAGACAAAGCAATGCACGTACGTACACGGTACCGCGCCCAACAGATATGTATTGGGCATCGTTACGGAAGAGGCGCTGATCAAAGAGACGGATGGCAATAGCACCCTTTCCTGGAAGGAGCGGGTTGTGACCACCTATGACACCCTGTATCACCCCTCGAACAAGAAAGTGTATGTGGGCCAATACGGACGGATTTGGGGTGCGTTCCATCACCATATTGATTATGACGCCACCAACCTCGTTTCCGAAACGTGTTGGCAGTATGACGCCCGGGGCAATGTGATTTCGGAAACGACGGCCCCTTACGGGGCGACGGAGTTCACGGGGAAGAGTTATACCTATGACAACGATGGCCGGCACGTACTCACCTCCACCAACGCCCTTGGCCAGACAACAACCTATTCCGGATACAACCACTGGGGAAAGCCCGTTTCGTCGGTCGATTTCAAGAATCTGACCACCTCTTATCAATATGACTCCTGGGGAAACCTGACCAAGGTAACCCGTCCAGACGGCGGCGAGACGCAGACCACGGCCACCTGGGGCGGAGAAAAATGCTATTATGTCACGAAGACCGCCACGGGTGCTCCGGACGAGGTGCTGCATTATGACGGGGCCAACCGCGAGGTGCGCAGCGGCCGGAAGCGCTTCGACGGCCAGTGGCAGTATGTGGACAAGGAGTATGACATGCAGGGGAACGTCAGCCGTGTCTCCCTCCCGTTCCGCGGCACAGCGGCCTCCTATTGGAACCGGTACACGTATGACCATCTGAACCGGCCACTGGCACTGTCCGAGGCCTCCGGAAAGACAACGACATGGTCTTACAACGGGACCGGCACGACTACGGTGAAGGACGGCATCACCTCCACCAGCACCACAGATGCAGGCGGACGCGTCGTGAGCGTGACGGATGCCGGCGGAACCATCACCTATGCGTTCCGGGATGACGGCCAGCCCTCTTCTGTAACGGCCCCCGGGAATGTCAGCACCACCTTCTCGTATGATGAGTATGGCCGACGGACGCAGATCGTTGATCCCAGTGCCGGGACACAGACGGACTCGTATGTCTGGAACAGTGACGGCTCATCGAGCAGCACGCATACGAATCCTAACGGATCCGTCACCACCAGCAAAGATAAGTATGGCCGGACAACGTCCGTGACCCGCCAAGGGGATTTCTCCACCAGTTATACATACAATACCGACGGCACGCTGGCCTCTGAACTATCCACCAACGGCACGGGAAAGACTTACGGCTATGACAACCTGGGCCGGCTCACCATGGTGCGGGACAGTTGCTCCGCCGGAAGGTTCCTGACAAAGGAGATGAGTTACCTGACAGGAAGTGTTCTCGGGCAGGTGGGATATTCCAGTCAAAACGGCCTTATCATCAATGAGATTTACAATTATTCTTACGGCAACCTGCAATCCATTACCACAGGCGGTAACCTGACCGTCTGGTCATTAACGGCCGAGAACAATCTGGGTCAGCCCACGTCAGTCACTACGGGTGGCATCAGCAGATCATATGGCTATACAAATTATGGCCTGCCGCACTGGCGCGACATGGAAGACGGCGACCTGCAGGACTTCCTGTATGATTTCAATGCATCTACAGGTAACCTCATGGAGCGTAGCGACATGCTGAACAACGTAATTGAAACCTTCTCCTATGACAATCTGAACCGGCTGACCGATATGGACAACAGGGAGATCAATTATGCCAATAACGGGAATATTACATCCATGAGCGATGTGGGCTCCATGTCCTATGGCAGTGGCTATAAACTGCTGCTGTTTGACCCGGACGACGGTGCTCTGGTGCCCGACCGGCAACAGAGCATCTCCTACACCTGCTTCAACCGCCCTTCCGTCCTGGCGGAAGGGGGCCGGAGTGCGGCGTTCACATACAATGCCGACGGCGACCGGGTCAAGATGGCCGTTACGGACAGCACGGGTAACATCCTCACCCGGTATTATCTGGGCGGCCGATATGAGTGCGACAGTACGGCCGTCGGCATCACCGAGCGCCTATACCTGGGCGGCGACGCCTATTCGGCCCCCATGGTTCTTCAGAAGGTGAACAGCGGTAGCTGGACGGCCTATAACATCGGCCGGGACTACCTGGGGAGCATCACCCACATTGCTACATCGAATGGGACCCTGGTGGCCGAGTACAGCTATGACCCCTGGGGGCGGCTGCGTGACCCCGAGACGCTGGAGATCTACTATCCGGGCGACGAGCCGGAGCTCTTCCTGGGCCGCGGCTTCACCGGCCACGAGCACCTCACCTGGTTCGGCCTCATCAACATGAACGCCCGCCTGTACGACCCTCTCATTGGCCGCTTCCTCAGTCCCGACCCTTATGTCCAGGCTCCGGATTTCACCCAGAACTTCAACCGGTACTCCTATGCGCTGAATAATCCGCTGAGGTATTCTGATGAGAGTGGTGAAATACTAGGGACAATATGGACTGCGTTATTAAGGCTCCCTATAGCTATTGCAAAGGGTGTTATTGCTCCTTATTTTGTTGGCTTTTCCGACCCGGGTAAGGCTGGTCAGATGGTGGATCAGGCCTGGACCGAATATGGCCAGCGTGTTGCGAATGCTTTTAAGATTGATGCTGGGTTATTTGGCTGGGATTCTGACTTGTCTCTAGACGAGAATAGTCTATCCATTATTTCTAGATTTACATGGGAAGCTCCTCAGACGGCCTTGGGATTGCTGATATCTCATTTCAGGAATAACTTCTGGGAAACAAATATTGAGTATTATCATGGCGCCACGCTGGTGAATCGTAATGACCCCTCAATTACTGGTTGGGGAATGACGCTAGGTCCCTTTATTAGCGGGATCAATTTAGAAGCCGATCCTATTTGTGAATCTATTTTTGCTCATGAATATGGGCATACAAAACAGAGTAAAATACTTGGCCCTCTTTATTTATCGATAGTTGGATTACCAAGTCTTGTCGGTGCAGCATTTGGTGGGAAGGATTCACTAATCAAACATGATTCATATCATGAATGGTACGAGGTATGGACAGACCAGCTATCTTACAATTATTTCGAAAGACACGGTTATACCGAAGTAACGACTAGTTGGAACGAGAGAATAAATCCACGGACCCATGAACTTGATGAGTGGTACTTTTATCTTACTATGTCTTATTATGCTGTTCTTCTACTACGCCCGGATTATCATATAGGTCTTTACTTGTAAAGAATCATGGTTATGAAAAAGCTTTTATCCCTTCTCGGAACAATAGTAATGTTGATATCTTGTGATCGTTATTTCAATTATTTTGATTTTGTAAATAATTCAGGCGATTATATTTATATCATAATAGATACGAATACCTCTGATGATATCATTTCAGTCGGAAGTATATGTGAGTCGATATTTCCTTATAAGACGAAACGTGTGGAAACGAAGGAGCCTTGGAATGCCATAGTGAAAGATTCAATATATGTATATGTAATTGATGGCTCTTTGATAGATTTGCCCATAGATAATCTTTCTTTGGAAAACGCAGAACGCATCACCCCTGAAATGGTATTGGCCAGGAAAACCATGTATCATCCGCAATCGTGTAATGGGCCGACTTTATGTTTCCCATAACGATTTCTATAGCGTATAGTGAAGTGATGAGAGAATCCGACACCTTCACCAAAAATGGCATCCACCTTCCCCAACAAACTATCCGTAAGGCGCATAGATATATGGTCATGCTTCATTCGCTCTCATACACCTCGTTCAACCGTCCCTCCGTCCTGACGCATAAAGTGTTAAGGTGTCCTATTTGTGTGGATAGGAGATAAAAACCATCTTTATTCCTTAAAGATGGACAAACTTTCCTATCTTTGTAGGATAAAGAGCAAACGTCATGGCCAACTTTTTCAATTTCGGCTTCTTCGGAAACCAGGAACACAGGGTGTTCAACTACAAACCCCGGTACTATGATCCCGAGGAGGAGAAGCGTCGCCAGATGTTTGGCGATGTGGACGGCAGCAACGATCCCTCGGCCGAAAACTATACCCCGGGCAGCAGCCTTCGGGGGGCCTTCCGGAACGGAAATTACCAGAAGACCCGCTCCTCCATGGGTACGGTGCACGGTATCATTACCCTCGTCACCCTGCTCCTGATTGTGGCCGTCCTCATCTTCATGACCAAGTTCTTCGAAATGCTGTAAATGGAACTGAAGATCCTTCCCAAGAATATTGCCGACATGATCGCTGCGGGAGAGGTGGTCCAGCGCCCCGCTTCCGTGGTGAAGGAACTCATGGAAAATGCCGTGGACGCCGGCGCCACCGACATCAAGGTGGTGGTGGCCGATGCCGGCCGCACGCTCATCCAGGTCATCGACAATGGCTCCGGCCTCACGCCCGACGACGCCGTGCTCTGCTTCGAGCGCCATGCCACCTCCAAGCTGGCATCGGCCGAAGACCTGCACCACATCCTCACCTTCGGCTTCCGCGGGGAAGCCCTGGCTTCCATCGCCGCCGTGGCCGAAGTGACCCTCCGTACCCGTACGCAGGACGCCGAATCGGGCGTGGAAGTGAGCATGGCCGGGTCGGAGCACATCGGCACCAGGGAAGTCTCCTGCCCCGTGGGTGCCAACTTCGCCGTCCGGAACCTCTTTTACAACATTCCGGCCCGGCGCAAGTTCCTCAAATCCGACAACGTGGAGCTCCGGCACATCGTGGAGGAGTTCCAGCGCGTGGCCCTCACCCGGCCCGAGATAGCCTTCTCCCTCACGCACAACGGCCGCGACATCCATGTGGTGCGCCCGGCCCCGTCCCTGAAATTCCGCATCCAGGACCTCCTGGGCGCCTCGGTGGTGGGCGAGATCATGGATATCCAGGCCGATACCTCCATTGCCACCCTGCGGGGCTATGCCGGCCGGCCCGAGAGCGCCCGCAAGACCCTGGGCAACCAGTTCCTCTTTGTGAACGGCCGCTATTTCCGCAGCCCCTACCTCCACAAGGCCGTGATGAAAGCCTACGAGAACCTCATTCCCGAAGGCAGCACTCCGTCTTATTTCCTCTATCTGGAAACCGACCCGGCGTCCATCGACGTGAACATCCATCCCACCAAGACGGAAATCAAGTTCGAGGAAGACCAGATGCTGTTCCAGACCATCCTGGCCGCCATCAAGGAGGCCATGGGCCGCAGCAACGTGGGGGGCGCCATCGACTTTGACAACCCCGAGGCCCGGGACATCCCCGTGGTGGGGCCCCGTTTCCAGGAATACCATCCCACGTCCATCCCCTCCGAAGGGGCCGACCTGGACTTCAACCCCTTCACCGACCTGGGACCGGCCGCCGGGGAGCGGACTCCGCGGGCCGATACCGCCGCCGGCTATCCCGGCAACTGGGCTTCCCATGTGGACAAAAACGAGAACTACGGCGCCCTGTTTGAGGACAGGACCCTTCCCACGGCGCAGATACTCATCGTGCAGGGTCGCTATATCCTCACCCAGTCGGCCTCCGGGCTCATGATCGTGCACATCCGCCGCGCCCGGGAACGCGTCCTTTACGACCGCTTCCTGCAGGCGCTCACCGCCGGGGCCCATGTGTCGCAGCAGGCCCTTTTCCCCGTGCAGGTGAATGTGGGGACGGATGCCCGGCTGCTGCTGGACGAGCACCAGGACCTGCTCCACAAACTGGGCTTTGACATCGCGCCCTTCGGCACCGACACCGTCGTGGTGAACGGCGTCCCCGAGGGCTTTTCGGCCGAAGCCGGCAAGGCGGAGACGCTCCTGGGCGACATCCTCCTCATCCTTTCCGATGCGCCCGCCACCCTGCCGGGCGTGATGGAGCAGGCCATGGCCAGGAAATTCGCGGTGCTGGGTGCCTCCGGCGCCCCCCGCCTCACCTCCCCCATCCAGGCCCAGCGCCTGGTGGACACCCTCCTGCAGAGTTCCCATCCCGAATTTACCGAATCCGGCCGCCGCATCCTGTCCATCGTATCGGCCGAAGAACTGGAAAAACGTTTCTGATATGCCTTCCCAGCTGTCCTACTTCCTCAAGAGCCTTCCCGTGGTCACGCGCAACCTCCTGTACGTGAACCTCATCATGTTCGTGGCCACGCTCATCAATCCTTCGTTCATGAAGGATACCTTCGCCATGGCGTTCCCCCTGTCGGTCGAGTTCCGCTGGTGGCAGCCGCTCACCCACATGTTCATGCATGACGGCTTCTTCCACATCTTCTTCAACATGTACTCGCTGGTGGTCTTCGGCATGGTGGTGGAAAGGGCCCTGGGAACCCGGAAGTTCCTGCTGTTCTATTTCGTGGCCGGCTTTGGGGCCGTGGCGCTCCACTTCGGCGTGCAATACCTGCAGCTGCAGGAGGTGATCAAGGCCCATCCCGGCCTGGATCCGCAGTACGTCTATGCGGCCGTTCCCGGCATCCTGGGCGCCTCCGGTGCCATTTACGGTATCCTGGTGGGCTTTGCCATGCTCTATCCCCAGGCCCGGCTCACCCTCATCTTCCCGCCCATCACCCTGGACGCCCAATGGTGGGTGGCCATCTTCATCGTCATCGAATTTATCGCCAGCATCGGCGGGTCGCGGGTGGGAATCGCCCACCTGGCGCACCTGGGCGGGGCCCTGTTCGGCTTCCTCCTGATCCGCTGGTGGCAACGTACGGGACAACTGATGCGCAGATAAATGGCGGAGGCAAAGAAAAAAAGGCACTGGCTGTCGCGGCTTTCCTTCGGGACCGTGGCGCTGGGGGTGTCGGGCCTGCTGGTGATGAGCTACCTGTCCATGGTGGTGGATCCGGCCAAGGCCTGGTTCCTTACCTTTTTCGGCCTTCTCTATCCGCTGCTGAGCGTAGTGGCCGTCTTTTTCCTGTGCTGGGCCCTGCTTCGCGGCGCCCGCGTCTGGGCCGTCCTGGCCGTGGTGCTGCTCCCCTCGCTCTTTCTGATGGGGAAGTACTACCAGTTCGACGGATCGGCCGATGAAACGCCGCCCAGCCTCAAGATCGTCTCCTACAACGTAGGGCTTTTTGCCCACGGACCGGCCAGGATGGACCGTATGGTGCTGGCCGATTCCCTCTGTGCCTACCTCCGGCGCCTGGATGCCGATATCCTCTGCCTCCAGGAGTTCCGCCTCCCGGAAAACCAGAACATGCAGGCCTACCTGCGCCGCCAGTTCCCCGGCTACCGGGCCGATTTCTACACCCTCACCTGGAGCAGCGGCCCCGTGGGCAACGTGACCCTGAGCCGGCTGCCCGTCACGGGGAAGGGGAAGATCTCCTTCGAGCGTTCCACCAATATGGCCTTGTACACGGATGTCCGCCTGGACAGTGCCACCGTGCGCGTGTACAACTGCCATTTCGAGAGCTACAACATCTCCCTGTCGGGTCTGGTGAAGAACCTCACCGACGAGGAAAAAGTGGAGCAGACCGGCCGCAAGATGCGCCGTTCCATCCGCGAACGGCCCAAGCAGGTGGCCGAGGTGATGAAGGACGTGGACAGCGCCCCCGTGCGTTCGGTGGTGGCGGGCGATTTCAACGACACGCCCCTGTCCTATACCTGTTTCCGCCTGCTCCGGGGCCGTCACGACTCCTTCGTGCGCGCCGGCAAAGGCTTCGGGGCCACCTACAGCAGCCTGTGGCCGCTGCTGCGCATAGATTATATCCTCTATCCCAAGGACCTGGAGGCCGTCTCCTACCGGGTGGACAGAGTCCGCTACTCAGACCATTATCCCGTTATCGCATCCTACTATGAAACCGGAAGAAATCCTCGCTGAAGCCCTGCGCGTGCTGCGCGCCGGCGGTACCATCCTCTATCCCACCGACACGGTGTGGGGCATCGGCTGTGACGCCACCAACCCGGAGGCCGTGGCCAAAGTGTTCTCCATCAAGCAGCGGCCCGACGCCAAGGCCCTGGTGCTGCTGGCCTCCGACCTGGACATGGTGGCCAAATACGTGAAGGAAGTGCCTTCCATTGCCGTGGATCTGGTGGAGGTGAACGATGCGCCCATGACGATTATCTACCCCCAGGCGGTCTCGGGCGATCCCCAGGCCCCCGGCGACCGCTGGCACCTGGCCTGGAACGCCGTGGCGGCCGACGGCAGCGTGGGCATCCGGATTCCGCTCATGGACTGGTGCAAGGACCTCATTTTCAAGTTGGGCCGGCCGCTGGTGAGTACATCGGCCAATATCTCCGGCGAACCCACGCCGCCGCGCTTCTCGGACATCGATCCGGCCATCAAGGAAGCGGTGGATTTCGTGGTTCCGCCCTCCGTGGATACCCAGTCCAGCGGCAAGGCTTCCCAGATTCTCAAAGTGGGCCTGCGCGGTGAAATTGAGATTATCCGGAAATAGCGTAAAAAACTCTTGACTTTTTGAAAAATTACGGCTACATTTGCGGCTTGAAAGCGAATACGCTTATTTTTAAATAATTAGTATCATGAAGAAGGTATTTATGTCTGTGGCAGTGCTGGCCATGATGGTCGCTGCCGTTGCTTGCGAGTGCAACAACTCCAAGAAGGCCGAAGAAGCTCCCGCCGTGGAGGCCGTGGAAGAGAAGAGCGAGATTGAAGCCGCTGCTGAGGAAGCTGTGGAGGCTGTCAAGGACGCCGCTACCGAGAAGGCTGTGGAAGGCATCAACGCTGCGGCCGACGCCGCCGTGGAAGCTATCCAGAAGTAATTCTTCCGCTTCTCGCACAAGGTACCCGAGGTTATGCCCCGGGTTTTTTAATTCACGCATGATGGCAACGACAGCAAACAAGAAAACCAAGACCGTGTGGTTCTGCTCCCACTGCGGCAACGAGTATCCCAAATGGATGGGGAAGTGCCCCGCCTGCGGTGAGTGGAACACCCTGGTAGAGAAGGAAGTGGTGACCGGGAAGGCCCCCATGGCCCTGAGTGTCCCCGGGAGCGGCCCCAAGCCCATGCCCCTGCAGGACGTGAGCACGTCGGCCGATGACCGGATCTCCCTGGGCAGCGCCGAGGTGGACCGCCTGCTGGGCGGGGGCATCGTGAAGGGATCGCTGGTGCTGATGGGCGGCGAGCCGGGTATCGGCAAAAGTACCCTGTCGCTGCAGCTGCCGCTCCGCTGTCCCGCGCTCAAAACCCTGTATGTCACCGGCGAGGAAAGCGTCAAGCAGGTCAAGATGCGGGCCGACCGGCTGGGCGGCGACGCGTCGGGCTGCCTCATCTACAGCGAGACGGACATGCATGCCATCCTGGAGGAGGCCCGGGAGGTGGCGCCCGACCTGCTCATCGTGGACTCGGTCCAGACCATGTACTGCGCGGGCGTGGACGCTACGGCCGGCAGCGTGAGCCAGATCAAGGAAGTGGCCGCCACGCTGCTTCGCTTTGCCAAGGGCAGCGGCATACCGGTCATCCTCATCGGCCATATTACCAAGGAGGGGACCATTGCCGGCCCCAAGATCCTGGAGCATATCGTGGACGTGGTGCTGCAGTTCGAAGGGGAGAACCGGGGCGCCTACCGGGTGCTCCGGAGCATCAAGAACCGTTTTGGCTCCACGGCCGAACTGGCGGTGTTCGAAATGACCGGCAGCGGCCTCCGGGAGGTGTCCAACCCCTCGGAAATGCTCATTCCCATGCACGAGGAAGGCCTGAGCGGGACCGCCGTCTGCGCCATGCTGGACGGCATGCGGCCTTTCCTTTTCGAGGTGCAGGCGCTGGTTTCATCGGCCGTCTATGGGACGGCGCAGCGCAGCGCCACCGGTTTCGATGTGCGCCGCCTGAACATGCTCCTGGCCGTGCTGGAGCGGCGGGCCGGTTTCAAACTGGGCCAGAAGGACGTGTTCCTGAACATGGCCGGCGGCCTGCGCATTACGGATCCGGCCTGCGACCTGGCCGTGATTGCCGCCGTGCTTTCTTCCACGTTCGATATCTGCATCCCGGGGGATGTGTGTTTTGCCGGCGAGGTGGGCCTCAGCGGCGAAATCCGCCCCGTCTCACAAGCCGCCCGGCGTGCCCTGGAGGCCGCCCGGCTGGGCTTCCGGCGCATCTTCGTCTCGTCTTACACCCGCTTCGACAAAAAGCCCGAAGGCATTGAGGTGGTGAAGGTGGCCGACATTCCCGCCCTGGTGCGGGCCCTGTTCAAGTAGGTTCCGACCATGTTCGGGGTGTTCCGCATATGGCCCGTGGTGCTGGTGCTGTGCTCCTGCACGCCGCTGGATCATCTGGGACAGAACCTCACGGCCGGATGGACGACGCTCGTGCGCCGTCTCGGGCTCACGGCCTCGCCGGTCGCCCTGGTGGACCTGAGCGCCTGCGAGGTGGCGCGGATCCTGCCGGAGACGGCGTGCGTTCAAGGCGTCTATTTCTCGGATTTCGTAGAGCAGGACCATTCCAACCACATCCGGCCGGCGGCGCGTTACCGGCACACCGCCGACACCCTCCTGGGCGACAAAAGGATGCCCCTGTCGCATTTCAGCCGCTTTTATGGCGTGGAAGGCGGGAAGATCAAAGCCGGGAGGCTGGGGCTTTTTGCCGACAGCACCATCGTCCTGCCGGTGCGCAACCGCGACTGCGGCTATATCTCCCGGATCGAAATCTATCGTCATCCGGGAAGCCGGGGCTGGCTGTATGTCCGGAATCCTTTCGCGGCCCTCAAATACCACCTGCCGCTGGTTACGTATTATCCGCCCGACACCGGCGTCGCCGTCTTCGGCCGGGACGGAAACCGGATGGCCGAACCCACGGTGGAGGCGGCGCGAAACGGCAAAATCTTCCTGGCCGACAGCCTGGGGCATGCCGTCTTCATCAACAACCTGCCGGGCTTCGACCCGGCGCTGCTGGAGCAGTTGAATGCGCTGCTGGAAGCGCACCCGATGGGCCCCGTCCTCATCGACAATGGCCGCTATTTCCGCTTCCGCCTCACGCGGGGCAGTTACCGGGACTATGTGCGCCAGGACCTCTACCGTCCGGACAGCTGTCTGTTCGTTGTGGGCAGCCTACAGCAGTTCGCAGCCAAGATATAGGTCTTTCCCTTGGTGCTTGCCCGTCCACTTGAGCTTCTTCTCAATGGAACTGACGTCCTTGTAATCCAATTTGATCCGCCCCACCTCAAAGCGCTGTGACTGGTCGTATTCGACATAGAAATAGAGGTTGGCCACATCGGTAAAGCGGTTGTTCACCCAGCCGATATAGAAATGCAGGTGGGCGCCGCCGGTGCAGTCGGCCTCCACATAATAGCCGTTGTTCGTGAGGGTAACCTTGATTTCATCGCCCGACCAGGAATAATAGCCGTCATATCCGTTGTACTCGATTTCTACGAACTTGGGCCAGGGAACGGCCTCAATCGTCACCCGGTTGCGGATGACAGCGGGCGACGTGTCCTGATTGATCCTTTCGGTCACCAGGAAATGACGCTCGTTGGCAAGGGCGTCCGATCCGGACCAGGCGAACGGCTTCCCCTTGACCGTGTATCCTTTCTTCTCGAATTTCTGGTTGCAGATCCAGGTGATGAGATTCTCCTCGTTCTGGAGATAGGACATGGACAGGCCGGGATTGGATTTGAGGATGCCCTTGTAGTTCTCTGACATCATCGTCCGCTGCATCATGAGCCCGAAGTTGTACACCGGTGCGCCTTTGGTCTGGAAAGAGGTGGTATTGGCAATGACATAGTACTCTCCTCCGTACATGCTGTTATCTACGCGGGAGTCCGTTTTCCTGGTGAGGATGTCCCAGGCAAACTTGTCCCAGGTGTCGGCAGGCTTGAAGAATTCCAGTTTGTTGTCGGCCAGGAATTTGTCAAAGGCCGCCCGGAGGGAAGGGCAGGAGAAGGCGCCGCCGTTGTCCCGCTGGTACTCGAGAATCTTGACAATGCTCTGCTCGGAGGTCTTTTTGGCCAGCCAGTCGATGAAATAGCCCATGCCGTATCCGGTGGTCTCGAACGTGCTCCCGTTCGCGCAGAAGAAATCGACCAGCATGTTGTCGGCAAACTTGGGGCAGTTCTCGCTGATTTTCTTGTCGCCCGTATTTTTCTCGATCCAGGTGGCCACCGCTTCCGAGAGCATGGACCATTCGTTGAATCCGACCGAGCAGATGACGGATGCATAGCGGGGGTCGTACATGTTCTCGTGCAACCAGTGGAAGGTCTCGTGAATGATGGTTTGCTGGAGTTGCCCGAGCAGGGCGGTGTCATAGGGTTTTCCCTTCTTGACCAGCTTCAGAAACAGCTGGACGTTCAGGTCGATGGTGCCGTTCTTCTTTTTGAACTGCCCGGAATTGTGCTGCCCCCATTTCCCTCCTTCGAGGGGCGTAAAGATATAGGGGACCGGGTCGGAAGGAACCTCGATGCCCAGTTTGGGATAGACCTTGCAGATGTCCGAGAGGGTCGATTGGAAAAGATCCAGGATTTCCTGCCGATAGGTGTCGTAGAACTTCAGGGAGTCCTTGTGCACGCACCAGTCCACGGTATAGTAGAAAATGTTGCTGCTTTTGGTGGTGGGAATGATGGAACGGCTGCCGTCCACCAGACCCACCGTGCAGAACGGCTGCCCATTAGTGACCGATTCGCAGACATCGGGGAAAACGGTCGTGGCGGCGCCGTTCTGGATCGTCGTTTCCAGTGGACAGCCATGCAGGGCCATCACGCCCGTATAGCGTTCCCGCTTGGGCGATTCCTCGATAAAATAGCATTTGGCGGCATCCCCGTTGTACCTGATGCTGATGGTGAAGGGTTTCTTCACGCCCTCTTTGGGGAAGACCAGTTGATAGAATTCGGACAGTTCCCGGCCATCGGCCGATTTGACGGAGCCCCTTTTCACCGGGGTGACGGCAATCTCCCCTTTTTTGTCAAAAGCGCCGGCGGGGAATTCGAGGGTAAGGTCGTTTACCCGGACCGTCCCTCCGGTGGCCGGGACGCTGTGCCAGTCTCCGGGTTTGATCTGTGCCGAAGGCTTGTTTGCGTTTTCTTTGGCGCAGGAACAGAATACGAATACGGTAACAGCGAGGAATACAAGAACTTTTCTCATGGGTGGATACTATATCTCCGTAAAAATACGTTTTTATCGGCAATTTGCCAAATCAAACCCGAATCGAAAGCAGGTGAAACATTATATTTTAGCAAAATTTGGAATAACGCTTTGTTTTTCAGCTGGTTTTATGCTAATTTGCGTCCCCGATGACAGAAGGCGCGAAACAGTAAATATTTCAAATCATAAGCTATGGCCGAAAAACGAAACTATTTGATTCCGGACGCGGAAGCCATCTCGCTTCGCACGGAAGGGGCGCTGCTCACCGCCAGTGAGCCGGGAGGCGCTTCCACGGAGGGGTTCTCCACCAGTGATTCTTTCCTTGATTCAGACTGGGGTATCAATTAGCGGAGGAGGAATGATTATGAAAAAAGTTTGGTATATCCTGCTGTCAGCCAGCATGGCGCTCCTTTTTTCCTGCGCCAAGGAAGTGCGTGTGAACGAACCCGCCGAAGAGGCACCCCGGCTGGGGGGTGAGACCCTCACTTTTACCGCCCGGATTGAACTGGCCCCGCAAACCCGGGCCGGCCTGGGCGAGGCTTCGGAAACGGGGATGCCGGTTCTTTGGAGTTCGGACGACTCGATCGGCATTGCCACCAATAACAGTGCGGTCATCAAGGCCTATCCCATTACCGTGGACGCCACCGATGCCACCCAATGTACCTTCACCGTGGAGGCCGTGCCCGGCGCCACCGCCTACTATGCCCTCTTCAAGGGTAGCCTGAATGGCACTGAAGCCAGTCAGAAAATATCTACCGGCAATTTCAAGGGCATCTCGTTCGATACGGAAACGAAGACCTTCTCCGGACTCACCGTGGGCGATACGCAAGTGGGTGACGGCGCCCTTTCGTCCTATCTCTGGCATGATAACGGCTATCCGCTTGCCATGGCTGGAAAAGCCAACGGCACATCTCTGGTGATGAAGCCCTGCCTGGCCCTGGTGAAGCTCCAGATTCATGCCGACAGCGTTCCTGCCGATCAATACGTGGTTTCGGAAACCTATAAGGGGAATGCCCACAGCTATTCCGCCATCCGGGGTTTCGACTTCTATCAGCGGGCCGCTTCTTCCCTCTATTCTTCGGGAGACTATACGGTCCGGATTTCCGATGACAATCAGCTCACCGTCGCTGCCAGCGGAAACAACACGGCGGTGCGGGAGAAATCGCTATCGACCAAGCTTGTGGCCGATACGCCTTACTACATGTGCGTGATTCCTGGCGGAGAGGTTTCTTCTTTCAGGATCAATTTCCTGGGTTTTGCCGATAATGCCGGTACCCTGTCCTGGGATGCCGTTTATACCATGAATCTGGTGAAGGACATGACCGTGGCCCCCGGTTCCTTCTTCGACCTGGGCACGCTGAACCCGCTGGGCCGCAAGATGGCGAAGAACCATGCCGAAGACGATGCTGCCGCATCGGCCGCCGTCACCATTGACGGCCAGTTTGGGGATTGGACCGCGGTGACGAATGTCTATACGCCCTCCAATGACAACATTGTGCAGTGGAAGTACACCTACGATGATACCAACCTCTATTTCCTGTACAAGATCCCCAAGACCGCGATTCCGTTCTCATCCAGTTACAACTGGGGCGCCTACATCTATATGGGCTTCAACACGGACAACCTGGCCGGTACCGGAAGTAATGCCGGCGGCGGCATTAACGGCGGTTATGAAGCCATGGCCGTTTTGTTCCCTTGGAGAGGTACGGAAGAGGGGAATCCCTCCTGTGTAGTAGGTGAGGACGGAAACGGACACTTCGAGTGCCCGGTGGGCACGAATCCGGGTCATCACCCGATGCTGGGCGGCGCCTTCGACGGAGACTATTGCTTTATGGAAGTCCGCATTCCCCGCACGGAGATTGGCTCTCCCACGGGCAATATCACCGTGAATCATTCTTTGGGTTGGAGTCCTGTGGGTGACCAGCAGATTTACATCGGCGGACCGCTTCTTTCCATCATCACCGCGGAAGACCAGAACGTGGAGGTGGGCAAGACTGTTTCCATTGGCGCCACCACCAATTCCAGCGCCGCCATCAGCTATCAGTCCAACGACACCAGTGTCGCCACGGTCGATGCCGACGGCGTCATCACGGGCGTGGCGGCCGGCACCACCACCATTACCCTCAGCGTGGCTGCCGTGGACGGCGAGTTTACCGCTGCGACCAAGGATATTACGGTGACTGTATCGGCATCTTATACTCCCGCCGTTACCATTGACGGCGTCTTTACCGATTGGAATGGCGTGACGGAATATGCGGGGACTCGTCCCGGTGGAGCGGAAAACACGCGTATCAATGCCTGGCGGATGACTTCCGACGAGCGTAATATGTATTTCTATCTGGAACTGAATACGGAGAAGATCACGAATGACCGATATATCTATGTGGGCTTCGATACAGATAGAGATGAATCACATGGTAGTTCATATGGTAATATCCCGGGTTGTGAAAAGTATGTAAAAGTATATCCTGTTGTGGCGGATTCCAATCCGATACAATTTGTTACGGGAGCGGATCCCAGAAGTGCCGTGAACAGCAGTACCGATGGAACTGACGGGACCATTGAAATCTGGAGTGTCTTTGGTGATCCTTCAACAGCTACATTTGTGGAGCTATGCATCCCCAGAAGCAAGGTGTCCTTAACCGCTGCCGGAACCGTTGATGTCGCGGTTACTTATAACTCTTACAATACAGTTAAGCAAGCTCTTGTATTACAATAGAACTTGGTTGATTTAACATGTTCTTTCTTTTCGCCACTCCGGTTCTGACCCCGGGGTGGCGCTGTTTTTGTGCGTGGAGGTAAGTGGCTGTATATTAGGCATTTGACTGATTATCCCTGCCCGTTTAGACCTATGGACAAATGCTTATTCTATTGTATATCAACTAATTACGTCCACGCCTGCCGGCCTTCGTCACTCCGGCGTCGCAGGTCCCCGTCTTTTCCGCTGACCTGCGACGCGTTTTGGCCCCTGGCGTGTCTCCGGCGTCGCCGGTCCCGGCCGTTTCCGGGGACCTGCGACGTGGCGTTGGTTGCCGCAAGGGGTATTTGGTGCACTTCGGCAGGTACCATGGTGATTATTCCGGAAAAAACGCTATCTTTGCAGGGATTAAATGAGAATCGTATGAACCTTAGAGACATCAAGAAAGACATTGAGTATGTGATTGGCGCATTCGTAGACGACTGCACCCTCTTCCTCAACATTAACCCGGGCAAGAATGCCGATGAGATCGCAGACCTCATCGACCAGGCCGTGGATCTCTACAATGAGCTCCGTGAGCAGATCGTGAACGCCCCCAAGGAAGGGAAGAAAGCCTATTTTGACAGCGTCCGCAAGTCTCTGCTGGAAAAGACAGACGGCCTGTACGACAAACTGAGCGCCGCCGCCAAGAAGGGACTGGCCGAATAATCTGCCGGCCATCAATACCTTACCGGCTCTCACGCAGGGCCGGTTTCTTTGTTTCAAGGCTATGCAAGAACGAAAGACATACCGGGTGGCGGATCTGCTTTTCAGTATAGAAGGCATCCAGGACGAACCCATGAACCTGCAACCCTTCCGGGTCCAAACGGAAGCGGATAATCTCCTGTTCTGTCTCCGCGTGGTGCCTTCCCTTCCGGAAGCCCCGTGGTCTTTCTTTTTCCGGACCAACGACGGCCCGGGCTTTCCGCAGATCGTAATCGACCAGGCGCCCCAGGCCTGGCGTTTCACCGTGTACACCCCGGTAGAGAGCCGGCTGGCCGGAACGCTGGTGGTGGACAAGGATTTCCGTGACGCCAGCCTGCAGCTGCACGGGGCGGGGGATGCCTTTGCCCTGAACAATGCGCTCATGCTCCTGTATGCCTTTTCATCGGCCCGGCAGGGCGCGCTGCAGATGCACGCCTCCGTGGTGATGAACGGCGGCCGGGGCTATCTTTTCCTGGGCCCCAGCGGTACGGGGAAGAGCACGCACAGCAGCCTCTGGCTCAAGCATATACCCGGTACGGAACTGCTCAACGACGACAATCCCATCCTGCGTCTGCTGCCGGACGGGACCGCGCGCGTGTACGGCAGCCCCTGGAGCGGCAAGACGCCCTGCTACAAGCAGCAGAACGTGCCGGCCGGGGCGGTAGTGCGCATCCGTCAGGCGCCGCACAACGCCATTTCCCGCCTCGCGCCCATCGGCGCCTACGCCTCCCTCATGGCTTCGGCCTCCTCTTTCCGTCCCTTCCGGGAACTGGCCGATGCCTGGCACCGGACCCTGGAGGGCCTGGTAGCCGCTCTGCCTTGCTATACCTTGGAATGCCTGCCGGACCGGGACGCCGCCGAACTTTGTTACCGGACCGTCCATCATGAATAAGCTGGTCCTGCCCAACGAAGCGTTGCTGGAAGAGGCCGCCCGCCTGTTGGAAGAAGGCCGGGACGTGAGCCTCACCCCCCGGGGGGCCAGCATGCACCCTTTCATCCGCGACGGCAAAGACGAGGTAACCCTGCGCAAGGCGCCCTCCGTGACGCCCGGCGACATAGCCCTGGTGCGCCTGAAAGGCCGCTATGTGCTGCACCGCGTCATCCAGGCCGACGAGCGGAAGGTGGTGCTGATGGGCGACGGCAATCTCTCCGGTACGGAAACCTGCCCCCCGGCCGATGTCCTGGGGACGGTGGTGGCCATCAACGGAAAAGCCCCGGGAAGAGGGCGTTTCTGGCGTTTTATCAAGCCCCTCCGGCGTTATATCTTAGCTATTTACAGAAGAATCATATGAAAATCAAAGACGGATTCATCCTGCGCACCATCTGCGGGGAGAACATTGTGGTGGGCGAAGGCCTCGCCCAGGTGAACTTCAACCGGATCTTGTCCCTGAACGAGTCGGCCGCCTATCTCTGGCAGGCCGTGACGGGGAAGGAATTCACCCCCGAAGACCTGACCCGGCTCCTGCTGGAGCGCTATGAGGTGACCGAGGAAAGGGCCGCCGCCGATGTGGAGACCCTCCTGAAGGTCTGGACCGCGGAAGGCGTGGTGGAATGAGAAGCTTCCGCGCCTGCGCCCGTGCCCTCTGGGCCATGTCGCGCCCCGTCCGCTGGCGGATGGGGGTGAGCGTGCTGGCCGGCCTGGTGCGCATCGCCGCGTCGCTTTCCTTCGTCTGGGTGAGCAAGTACCTGGTGGATATCGCCACCGGTGCCCAGGATGCCCCTCTGGGGCCTGCCATCGGCCTTTTTGCCGCCATCCTGTTCTTGCAGATCGCCGCCATGCTCTTTATGCGCTGGTGGGAGTCGTACACCCAGGTGAAAACCCAGAATGTCCTCCGCAAGGAGCTCTTTTCCCATGTCCTGAGCAGCCGCTGGGACGGCCGGGAACGATTCCTCTCCGGCGACACCGTGAACCGGCTGGAAGAGGACATCCGCGTGGTGGCCGATATCATCTGCAGCCGCCTCCCCGGCACGGCCGTCACCCTGCTGCAACTCGTTGCGGCCTCCGTCTATCTGCTGGTGCTGGCCCCCCGGCTCTTCTGGGTGCTCATCCTGCTCATGCTGGTGACCGTCTTCGGTTCCAAGCTATTTTTCAAGCAGTTGCGCCAGCTCATGGCGGCCATCCGTGCGCGCGAGAGTGACGTGCAGCAGCTCATGCAGGAAAGCCTGCTCCACCGGGTGCTGGTGCTCACCCTCACCCGCAGCGAAAGCCTGCTGGAGAAGATGGGCTCGTGGCAGGCCGATATCGAGGACGATACCCGCAAGCGCCTGAATTACAACGCCGTAGCCCGCGGCCTCATGCTGCTGGGCTTCCAGCTGGGCCATGCCCTGGCCTTCCTCTGGGGGGTGATCGGCATCCTGCACGGAACGGTTACCTACGGTATGATGACGGCTTTCATCCAGCTGGTGGGACAGGTGCAGCGTCCCGTGGCCGAACTGGCCCAGCAGATTCCGGCTTTCATCCAGGCCGTCACTTCCGTGGAACGGCTCATGGAGCTGGACGAGCTGGAACAGGAGCCGGCGCAGACGCCCATCACCCTGCCTGCGGCTCCCGAGATTGCCGTGAAGGACATCTCCTATGCCTATCCCGGGGTGGTGAAGCCCATCCTGTCTCATTTTTCCTGCACTTTCCCCGCAGGTCAGGTGACCCTGATCGTGGGGCCCACGGGCGCCGGCAAGAGTACGCTGCTCCGCCTCATCCTGGGTTTGCTCAAACCCCAGGAAGGCGAGGTGACCCTGAGCGGACATCCGGCCGGCAGCGCCCTGCTGGGCAATTTCCAATATGTCCCCCAGGGGAATACCCTGCTCAGCGGGACCATCCGTTCCAATCTCCTCCTGGCCAGTCCGGAGGCCTCCGAGGCCGATTTGTTCCAGGCGCTGGAGCTGGCCATGGCCGGCTTCGTCCGGGAACTGCCCGAGGGGCTGGATACGCCCACCGGGGAAAGCGGCAGCGGTCTCAGCGAGGGCCAGTGCCAGCGTATCGCCGTGGCCCGGGCGCTCCTGCGCCCCGGCGGCATCCTCATCCTGGATGAATCCACATCGGCCCTGGACGAGGGCACGGAGCGGCAGCTGCTGGAGCACCTGCACCAGGCCTGCCGGGGACGGAAAACCGTGCTGGTGGTCTCCCACCGGCCTGCCGCCCTGGCTTTCGCCGACCAGGTGGTGAATCTTAAATCTTAAATGATGCCGCTGAACAGGCGGGTCAGTTTCTGCATGATGGCCGTACCCGGCGAGGGTTTGTAGGAGTCCAGCGTAATCTCTTCGCTGTGGCGCACGTCTTCCAGGAAAATTTCCTTGTTGTGCAGCGCCAGTTCCCGGTCGTACAGATACAGATTGTCTTCGAAATTGAGTTGCAGGCTCCGGCTGTCCAGGTTGCACGAGCCGATGCAGGAGAGGTAGTCGTCGGCCACGAAAGCCTTGCAGTGCATGAACGGATCCTCCCGCAGGTAGATGCGGATTCCCGCTTTCAGCAGTTTCCGGTAGTAGGAGGAATTGGCCCAGTCCATGAAAAAGATGTCGCTTTTGTGGGGGATCATGATGCGCACGTCCACTCCGCGCGCCCTGGCGTCAATCAGGGCCTGGATCATGCGGGCGGGCGGGCAGAAATAGGGATTCTGGATGTAGAAATAGTCCCGGGCCAGGGCCAGGGCCGTGAGGTAACTGCCCTGGATGGGCTTGTCGGGCGTGACCGGACCGTCCCCCACAAACTGCGCCACGGCGCCGGACGGGGCCGGGGCGGCCTCCGGAAGGGGGTAATGGGCCGGTTCGCTTTCCGAGAGCATGGCCCACATGTTGTCAAACATGCGCCGCATGTCCCGGGCGGCGGGGCCCACCACGCGCACGTGGGTGTCGCGCCACACGTTCCTGTATTTGTCCTGGATGTTCATGCCGCCCACATAGCCAATCTGGTTGTCAATCACGATAATCTTGCGGTGGTCCCAGGAGTTGAGGTGGGACAGCAGGCCGCCCGCGTCGTCGGCGGGCTGGACGTCCAGGGTGTAGATGTTGGGGGCCTGGCGGAGCGATTCGTAGAATGCGGGGTTCCCGGAGGGGTAGGCCCGTCCTTCCAGCAGCACGCGCACGATCACGCCCTGCGCCGCTTTCCGCAGCAGGAGGTCCCGCACGTCGGTGGAAATGGAATCATCGGCAAAACGGTACACTTCCACGTCAATGGAGAAAGTGGCCCGCTCCAGGTCTTCCAGCAGGTTGCCGAACTTATCCTGGCCGTTGGTGAACACCTGCACCTGGTTTCCGGCGCTGGGAAGCAGTCCGCCCGAGGACTCGGCCAGTTGCCTGGCCAGCGGCTTCCAGTGGGGCTGGATCTGGTCAAAGACAGGGTCGGCCAGATTTACCGGCTTCTCGCTGAGCGGCACCGTCCGGTAATGGCGGGCGATGGAACAGGATCCCAACAAAAAAGGAAGCATAATATAGATCCAGGCTTTCTTCACTTAGACAAAGATAGGAATTCATGGCATTATTTGTGCGAAAAAACGCGTATTTTTGTAAAAAACAACGCATAATGAGAGCTTTTCACCTCTGCCTTCTCGTCTTTTTCGCGGGTTTGGTGCCCGCTTTCGCCCAGTCCCGGGCCAGTCGGCCCATCCAGCGCTATGCCGAGTCCCTGGGCACCAAGGGGCCGCTGCAGGGCGCTTCCATCGGCCTGTTGGTGGTGGACCGGAAAGGGGATACCCTGGCCCGTCTCCAGCCCCATACGCGCCTGGTTCCCGCCTCCAACCTCAAGCTGGTCACGACCGGGTGTGCCCTGCATGCCTTCGGGCCGGAGTACCGGCTGAGAACCGGCATCGGCTATACCGGCCGCATCGAGGAGGACGGGACGCTGAAGGGCGACCTCTGGATCCTGGGCGGGGGCGACCCGACCATTGGAGCCAAAGACAGCATGGCCCTGCGTCCGGACGCGCTTTTCTGGAAGTGGAAAAGCCTGGCCCGGGCGGCGGGCATCCGGCGCATCGACGGCCGCATCGTGGGCGACGGAAGGGCCTGGGAAGGGCATCTGGAGAATCCTTCCTGGTCGTATGACGACACGGGAACCTACTATGGCGCGGGCTCGGAGGCCCTTTGCTTCTACCAGAACGCCACCGACTGGAGCGTCCGGGCGGGCGCGGCCCCCGGCGACACGGTGAAGGCCCGTCAGACCTATCCCGACACGCCCTGGATGCACAGCCGGAACCTGGGCATCACCGGGCCTGCCGGCAGCGGAAACAGCCTGTACCTGTTCACGACCGACCTGGCTCCCTATGCCGAACTGCGCGGCACGTTTGCCGTGGACCGCGACCCCAAGACGGAACATTTTGCCAACAAATACGGCGCCCTCACCTGCGCCTACTATTTCTGGAAAAACCTGAAGGACACCGGCTGGGAGGTGAGCGGCACCTATGCCGATGTGGACCGCTGCAGCTACATCCGCGAGGAAGGCTCCCTCCCGGTGGAAAAGGCCGGAACGCCGGTGATGATGGGCTGGAGCGAATCGCCCACCCTGCGCGAAATCGTGCGCCAGACCAACGTGCGCAGCGACAATTTCTATGCGGAATCCCTGTTCCGGGCCATGGGCGAGGCGGCCTCGGGCGTGGCTGTCTATGACAGCTGCCGGGTGGCCGAACAGGAGGTGCTCCTGGGCCTGGGCCTGGCGCTGGACGGCATCTGCATCGAGGACGGCAGCGGCCTGTCCCGCCAGAACCATGTCTCGCCTGCGTTCCTGGTCTCCTTCCTGCAGCGGATGGCCGAATCGCCTGCCTTCGAGGCGTTTGTGGCTTCCCTGCCTCATCCCGGGGAAGGGACGCTGGCCTCCCTGCTCCCCAACCTGCCCCAGCGGGAACGCCTCTGCTTCAAGAGCGGTTCCATGGGCGGGACGCTCTGCTATTCGGGCTATGTGATGGGGGACGACGGCAAGCCCGAAATCACCTTCTCCATCCTCACCAACAACGCCAAAGGAAAACAGGCCGACGTGCGCGCGGCGCTCGCGCGCCTGCTTACGTTGCTGGTAAAATAGTTTTTTCGTATATTTGTAGGCTATGAGTAGAATGACGTGGTTTGCCCTGGGGCTGCTGGCCCTCACGATGGCTTCCTGCCAGATGGCGGGTCGCATCTCCGACACGGCCGTGGAGCTGTTCGAAGGAGACATGGTGGCCCGCGTAGGGAATCACCGCCTGCTCCGGAAAGAGCTGGAAAACTATATCCCCCAAGGCGTTACCCCGGAAGACAGCGCCGCCCTGGCCGGCCAGTACATCCATGCCTGGGCCGAGAACCTGCTGCTGCTGGATATGGCCGAAAGGCAGCTCTCCGATGAGGAAAAGGACCTTACGCAGGAGCTGGAAGAATACCGCCGCACCCTGCTCAAATACCGCTACCGCCAGCTGTACATCAACCAGCGCCTGGACACGCTCATCACCGATGCCGAGCTGGAACGCTACTACAAGGACCATCCGGACAAATGCATCCTGGAGCGTCCTGTCATCAAGGCCCGTTATCTGATTATCCCGGCCAATGCCCGGGTGCTCAAGACCCTGATGAAAAAAATGTCCTCGGAAGACGATATGGAAGTGCTGGAGGCCGACAGCCTGGCCTTTACCACCGCCATCAAATACGTGGATGCGTCCGATACCTGGATGGACGCCCTGGCCCTGGCCTCGGAACTGGGAACGGACTGCCGCGCCCTGCTTGCTTCCATCAAGAACGGATTCGCCCAGGTGAAGGACGAGTCCGGCATCCTGCGGTTGGCCTATATAGTGGACATGGTTCCGGAAGGGAAGCCTGCTCCGCTGGCCTGTTGCGCCGACCGGCTGCGCGACCTCATCCTGAGTGCCCGGAAACATGAATTGGAAACCGCCTTGGAACAGGATTTGCTCAAGGACGCGCTCAGGAATAAAAAACTTGTAATCTATTGACGCGTATGAAACGCTTAGTCATCTTACTGACAGTCCTCTGGATGAGCCTTCCCCTGGGCGCCCAGAAATACAAAAATGGCGTGGTGGACAAGACCGTGGCCCTGCTGGGCGGAGAGGTCATCCTGGTGTCCGACATCGAGTCGGAAGTCCAGCAGCGTCGCGCCAGCGGCCAGTTCAGCGACCGGGATGTGCGCTGTGAGGTGCTGGAAAGCATGATGGAGGCCAAGCTCTTCCTGATGCAGGCCCGCCTGGACTCCCTCACCGTGAACAATGACATGGTGGAGGGGAACCTCAGCCAGCGCATTGACTGGTTCCGCACCCAGCTGGGTGGGGACGAGGAGTTGGAAAATTACTTCGGTAAGCCCCTGTACAAGCTGCGCCAGGAATGGCGGCAGGCCCTGCAGGACCAGAGCCTCATCGAGCAGGAGCGTTACCAGGTGGCCGAGAAGATTCCGGAGGTCACCCCGTACGATGTGCAGCAGTACCTGGACAAGACGGCCCCGGAAGACCTGCCCGTGGTCCCCGCCAAATACCAGCTCAGCCAGATTTGCATTTATCCCGACCGGGAGGCGGCCGCCGTGGCCGTGAAGGAGAAGCTCCTTTCCCTGCGCGAACGCATCATGAACGGGGAGAAATTCTCCACCCTGGCCCGCCTCTACTCGGAAGATCCGGGCAGCGCCCGCCGCGGCGGCGAACTGGGCATGGCTTCCAAGACCATCTTCTGGTCGGCCTTCTCCGATGCCGCCATGGCCCTGCGTCCCGGTACGGTGTCGCAGGTGGTGGAAACCCCGGACGGCTTCCACATCATCGAGGTCATTGAAAAGCGCGGCGACATGTTCAACGCCCGCCACATCCTCCTGAAGCCCCAGTACACCTCGGAAGACCGGGAAAAGGCTTTCGGCAAGCTGGACAGCCTCCGCACCCAGATCCTGGCCGACGAGATCAGCTTCCCGCTGGCGGCCCGTTTCTGGTCGGAAGACGCCCCCAGCCGCACCAATGGCGGCCAGATGGCCGACCCTGGCACCGGTTCCTCCTACTTTGAGATAGACCAGCTCAAGCCGGCCGACTATGCCGCCATCAAGGACCTCAAGGAAGGGGAGATTTCCGAGCCGGTGGAATCCCAGGACAACGAGGGCTACCTCCAGGGCCGTAACGGCAACCTGGTGTACAAGATCATCCGCGTGGACAAGATCATTCCTGCCCATACCGCTACGTTTGAGCGGGATTATACCCAGATTCTGGAGAAGGTGCAGGAGCAGAAGCAGCTGGAAGCCGTCGATGCCTTCCTGGAACAGAAGATCAAATCCACCTACATTGTGATCGATCCCATGTTCGCCGAGTGCGAATTCTCCCGGGAAAGCTGGAATACGCGGAAATAGTGCGGAAGTTGCTGGTTCATATCCTTTCGGCCATCCTGCTGCTGGCCTTTGTCCTCCCGGCCCGGTCAAAGGGGCAGGACGACAAGGTGCGCCTGATCAGCGCCAAGACCGCCCAGCTCATCGAGAAGGACGGGCAGAATTACCGCAAGGTGGTGGGACCGGCCAAATTCCTGCACAACAACACCTATCTGCTCTGTGACACGGCCCTGTGGAACGTGACCACCAACATCATCGACGCCGTGGGCCATGTGCGCATCATCCAGGACCAGACCAAACTCTCCAGCGCCACCCTCCAGTATGTGGTGGACGAGAACATGGCCAAGTTCCGCGGCAGCCTGGTGCAGCTGGAAGACAAGGACAGGAACACCCTCCGCACCCGATACCTGGACTACAACACCAAGGATTCCGTGGCCATCTTCCAGGGGGGAGCCGCCATGCGGGACAAGGACGGCCAGGTGATCGAGAGCCTGTACGGGACCTACGATTCCAAGGCGCATCTGTTCGTGTTCAACGACCAGGTGAACATGTACATGGACACCACCTTCGTGAAGACCTCGCGCCTGGAATACCGGAGCGACCTGTCCACCGCCTACTTTGGCTATGGGACCGATATGTGGCAGGATGACAAGATGTTGTCGGCCAACGACGGCTGGTACGACCGCGGCGTGGAGCTGTTCTTCTTCCGGCGCAACGTGCACATCCTCACCCGGGACCAGGAGGCCTGGACGGATACCCTCTTCTACGAGCGGGCCGTGAACAACGTGGATATGCTGGGCCATGTGGAGCTGATGGATACCACCCGGAATGTATATGCGCTGGCCGGCCGCTTCGAGTACACGGATTCCCTGGCCGAGGTGCGCATGACCCGGGAGCCCGCCATCATTTCCGTGAGCGAGGAGGAGACCCGTAACGGTCGCATCAGGAAGGACACCCTGTATCTGGGTGCCGACCTGCTGCGTTACCGCACCTACAAGCGCTGCGACATTCCCCAGGGCTGGACGGCCAGTGCCGAAAAACGCCTGAAGGATATCAGCGGCGACCCCGTGATGGAGTACCGCAGGAAAGCGGCCGAGGCGGCGGCGAAGGCCGCCGAAGAAGCCGCCCAGAAAGATCCCAACCGCCAGCCTCCGAAGGGTGCGCCGACCAAGGGGAAAGGGCGTGAAGACGCCTCTCCCAAGGAGCCGGAGAAACCCGTGGAACCGGAGCAGCCCAAGGCGCCCGAGCAAACCTTCAAGGATCCCGGCGACACGCTCCCGCCGCCTCCGGATACGTCCAAGGTCGCTTTTATCTGGGGTTCCAAGCGGGTGCGCATGTTCCGCAGCGACATGCAGATGAGCAGCGACTCCCTGGCCTACAACGACCTGGATTCCCTGGTGCGGGTATATCAGGAACCCATCTTCTACAACGAAGGGGACCGGCAATATACCGCCGACAGCATTTACCTGGTGGTGCGCAACCGGGCCGTGGAGAAAGCCCACCTGCTCTCCAACGCGTTCATCACCATCCAGGAGGAGGTGCTGAGTTTTGACCAGATCCGCGGGGCGGAGATGGTGGCCTATTTCGATTCGACCAGCGCCCTCACCCGTTTCGACGCCCTGGGCGGGGCCTCTTCGCTTTTCTTCCTGGAAGAGAACGGCGCCCTGGCCACGGTGAACAAGGTGGATTCCAAGATGATCTATGCTACGTTCAAGAAGGGGAACATCGAGAAGATGTACTACTACGACAACCCCAAGAACGATGGTTATCCCACGGTGCAGCTGCCGCAGGAAGAGAAAGAGCTGAAGGGCTTCCGCTGGGAGCCCGAGCGCCGGCCCGCGTCTCCCCAGGACATCACCACGCTGGTGCCCCGGGAGAGCGAACGCTTTGAATACCTGGCCCGGCCGCATACGGATTTCAAGCAGACAGAGCTGTACTTCCCGGGTCATATCAAGAAGATTTACCGGGATATCGCCATCCGCGACTCGCTGGATGTGGTCCGGGAGCGCATGCGCCGCCGCCGGGAGGATTCCCTGGCCCGCATCAAGCCCCTGCTGCCGTCCCTGGACACCACCCTTCTCGCGCAGGCCGACAGCCTGACGGCGCCCTCCGACAGCCTGACGGTTCCGGCCGATACCCTGCCGCTGCCTTCGTCCGTGGACAGCCTCCCGCCGCCTCCGGTGGAGGTTCCGGCCCCGGCCGATACGCTGCTGCCGCCGCCCCCGGCGGAACTTCCCGCCCCGACGGACAGCCTCGGCTCATCGGCCCATACCCTGCCGTCTCCGGCCGACACCACCGCCCTGGCGCCCGTAGATTCCCTGGCGCCGCCGCCGCTCACCCCGGCCGAGATCAAGGCCCGGGAAAAGGCCGAGGCGAAAGCGCGCAAGGAGGCCGAAAGGCTCAGAAAGCTCCGGGAACACGATGCCCAGCGGCGGGCGAAGGATGCCGAGCGCCGGGCCCGGGAGGAGGCGCAGGAGAAGGTAGAAGCCGAAAAACAAGCCGCCCTGGAGGCCCAGTGGGCCGTACAGGACAGTTTATACGCCGCCAAGCAGGCGGTGAAAGCCGAAAAGAAACTGCAGAAGGAGCGGGCACGCAAACTCAAGATTCTGCGCCGGCGGGAGAAGAAAGCCCAGAAGGAGCGCAAGATCTTCGAGCGTTACCTGCAACAGGAGCAGCAGAAGGCCATTCGGAGAAAAAACAGGAAACACAAATAATATGAAAAAAACCGTACTTGTTTCCGGCGGCGCCGGATTTATTGGGAGCCATGTAACCGTGGAACTCCTCGAGGCGGGCTACGATGTGGTAGTCGCCGACAATTTCTCCAACTGTGACCGCACCTGCTACGAGGGTGTGAAGAAAATCACCGGTCGGGAAGACCTTCCGCTGGAAGTGATGGATTTCTGCGACAAGGCCGCCGTCAAGGCCCTTTTCCAGAAATATCACATCGATGCCGTCATCCATTTTGCCGCATACAAGGCCGTTGGGGAAAGCGTGGAGAAACCCCTCATGTACTACCAGAACAACCTGGAGAGCTTCATGAATGTGCTGCAGGCGGCCGGTGAGTATGGTTTTCAGGTACTCTTCTCTTCCTCGGCCACGGTATATGGCGATCCCGACAAGGTGCCGGTGACGGAAAAGACGCCCCGCAAGCCCGCCACCTCGCCCTACGGCAACACCAAGACCATGTGCGAGGATATCCTCCGCGATACGGTGCGCGCCGCCCAGGGCAAGCTCAAGGGCATCCTCCTGCGGTATTTCAACCCCATCGGCGCCCATCCCAGCGCCCTCATCGGCGAACTGCCCCGCGGCATTCCCAACAACCTGGTTCCCTTCATCACCCAGACGGCCATCGGCAAGCGCGAATGCCTGAGCATCTTCGGCAACGACTATCCGACGCCGGACGGCACCTGCCTGCGGGATTACATCGACGTGGTGGACCTGGCCAAGGCCCATGTCTATGCCGTCTCCCGCATGATGGAAGGCAAGATGAAGGAAGACTGCGAAGTGTTCAACGTGGGCACCGGCCGCCCCGTGAGCGTGCTGGAGCTGGTGAACGCCTTCGAGAAGGTGAATGGCATCAAGCTCAATTACAAGTTCGCACCCCGTCGGGCGGGAGACGTTCCCGTCATTTATGCCGATCCTACCCTGGCCAATACCGAAATGGGCTGGAAGGCCACCCGTGCCGTGGAAGATACCCTCAAGGCCGCCTGGGCCTGGGAGCTCCATCTGGCTGGAAAATAGGGGGTTTCCTTTCTGGCACGGGTCTTGCGTATATGTGTTTTACGTGTAATTAAAACCCGATAGCCATGAAGAAGACAGTATTTTGCCTCCTGGTTCCGGCGTTGCTGGCGGGAGGGTGCACGAAGGAGGAGATCATAACCGGTGATTATTCGCTGGTGGCCGATCCTTCGGCCGATGACGAAGACGACAAGCTGGAAAATACCGAGTTTACCCGCACCATCTCCATCGTTTTCTCCGATGGGGATGGTGCACAGGTGAGCGGTGATGTGAACGGGGTCGTGCATGTGAGCGGCAACGAGGTCACGGTGGATAACACCGCCTTTGCGGAAGCCTTGCGCCTGGAATTGTCCGGCAGCACAACCCGGGGATTTCTCAAGACCTTGTCCAATAACCGGCTGGCCTTTGTCCTGAACGGGGTGTCCATTACGAACCCGGACGGCGCAGCCATCAACAACCAGGGGAAGAAGCACCTGTATGTCATCGTGAACGGCAGCAACAGCCTCTCCGACGGGGCGTCGGCCGCCTATGCCGTGGAAGGCGACGAGGACATGAAAGCCGTGCTTTTTTCCGAGGGACAGGTGGTGTTCAGCGGTGAGGGAAGCCTCAGCGTGACCGCCCAGAACAGCCAGGGCAAGTCCGGAATCACCACGGACGACTATATCCACATCACGGAGACCCCTGAGATCCGGGTATCGGCCGGAACGGGCGCCGGACACGGCATCCGCGGCAAGGACTATGTCCGCATTTCGGGCGGAACCCTCCATGTCACCACGCGTGCCGCCATGAAAAAGGGCATCGGCTCCGACGGCTTCGTGCTGGTGGAAGGGGGGCAGACCACCGTGGAAGTGAGCGGCGGCGTGGCCTATGACAGCGAAGACGAGGAATATACCGGAACCGCCGGGGTCAAGGCCGACCATTTCTTTGGCATGACGGGCGGCACGCTCACCATCACCAACAGCGGTGCGGGCGGCAAAGGCATCCGGGCCGGCAACTACGATGTCTATAAGGCCATCGGCGCCCTGCAGGACAGCTACATCTCCGGGGGGACCCTGTCGGTGACCACCACGGGCAGCGAATCCAACGACGTGTCGGCCAAGGCCATCATGATCGGCTTCAAGGAAGGGAGCGGCCGGAGCTATGTCTATGGCGGAAACCTGGTGGTGAGCGGCGGTACGACGGTGGTGAGCAGCGCCAAGGCCGAGGGCCTGGAGGCCAAAGGCAACTTGACGGTAAGCGGCGGCCAGCTTTACGTGACATCGGCCAGTGACGATGCCGTCAACTGCCAGGGCGAACTGAACGTGACGGGCGGCTATGTCTATGCGTTCTCCTCGGGCAACGATGCCATGGACAGCAACGGAAACATGGTCCTTTCCGGCGGCTATGTCTATGCCGTCACCACCCGGGGCGCTCCGGAAGTGGCCCTGGATGCCAATACGGAAGGCGGTTACAAGCTCTATATCAAGTCGGGCGCCACGGTGGTAGCCTATGGCGGCCTGGAAAACGGTTTTTCTGCCGAACAGAATGTCTATAACATGACGGGCACGGCCGGCGGCTGGAACGCCCTGTACGACGGCAACGCTTGTGTGGCGGCCTTCAAGCTGCCCTCGAACCTCACGACGGTGGCGGTATCGGCCCCTTCCCTGAGCGGCGGCTATAGCGGCGTCACGGTGGGCGAGAGCCTGTGCCAGGGTGTGTGGGCCGTGGATGGTATCTCCGGAGGGAATGCCGTGAGCCTGTCGCAATACAGCGGCTCCGGCGGCGGCCCTGGCGGTGGCGGTGGTCCGGGTGGTGGCTGGCCCGGCGGAGGCGGTCCCGGCGGCGGCCGATGGTAGTTTGTGTTCCCGTGAGCGAGACGACCCATATCGTGTTTGACCCCGTATTGGAGAGCCTGGCACCCATCACGCTGGCCGAGATGGATG
>Ga0265298_10001081_pt1 | contig 40124 bp, 31 predicted proteins | sample AusTroGonzalo_MG_3_FD_193486 | JGI IMG/M metagenome (GOLD analysis project Ga0265298, IMG submission 193486) | Bovine rumen microbial communities from tropical cattle in Woodstock, Queensland, Australia - Gonzalo_01 | ecosystem: Host-associated > Mammals > Digestive system > Stomach > Rumen ... | reverse complement strand
ACGATAAGAATCAGTGCCATCCATATGGTAGCCATCAGATAAAAGAGATAGCGCAATGATCTTTCTCGATTACGGGCAGAGTTCCAGTCGCGTCTTACTTCAGCAATACGATCAGCAGTATCTTCACGAGCCTTCATGAATCGTTTGTAGAAGAGATTCTTCTCATCCAAATCACCAAGCGCATGTACCCATTGTTCCAATTCACGCTCATAACTATACTCTTCAGAAAAGTCGCGTGACGGATCTTCATGATAGAACACTGACAACCATTGAGCCAACGAACCTGTTCGCAGCTCAGTCCTCACATAATTAGCCAATCGTTTTTCCTTCAACAGATCCAATGATTTGAATTCCGTACCATCTGGCATCTTATATGTAGGAATAGTACCCAGGATACAGCAGAAACGATAGAAGGCGGTATGCAGGTCATAGGCACTCAGGCGCTCACGATTCTCTTCGGAGTTCAAATCGAAACAACGTGTTGCCTCCGACATTTCCTTATACCATCCCTGCATCTGTGCATAGTAGTAGAAGCGGCCGTTGGGATCAGTAAAATCCTTTAGCTGTACTGCAAGGTCCTCATTTTTCATATGCTGCGCCATCACAAGCAATTCGGAAAGCACCTCACCCACTGCAGCTGGTGTATGGGCTTCGCGCAAGTCATAGGCAGCTGTACGATCCATATTGTAGAGCACCTTATATGCCAGTGTCATAGAGAATGGCTGGTTCTGAATCAAGATACGCAGTGATTCACAAGCCACCATATCCTCATGGCTGTACATCCATGACAACAGTCTTCCGTCTATGAGCGAATGCCAGTCATCGTCAGTCGGTGTGCCATAGCCAAAGGAATGAACGATCTCCTGCATAGTTGCCGATGCATGATTGGAAAGGAAAGGCACATCCGGGTCAATCTCGTACACCAATCTCATCACAGCTACAAGCGGTTCCGCATCAGGAGTGAAATATGAACGCAGGCGGTTTATGTCTGCCTTCGTATGGTATTCCAACCACAAGAAAAGGGAGTGATTAGGATTTTGCAGTTCTATCGCATAGCGTTCCTTGTAACTGAGTAGTGACAATGCGATGCTATGCACATCCTCGCAGGGTTCGTTCTGTATGTCACGATAGGAATACTCTGGATCCATCACATAGACAGAAGCCATTAAGCCTGCTTTCTGGTCAACAGGATATTTGTTTACGACAATATCCTTCACCACAGCCGATAGCTTTGTATTACCACAGACCTCCAACCACGACACGATACGTCCGTTATAGAGATAGTTCATGGCAAGCAACTCGTTTTCAAGCAACATTGGCACGAGTTCCTGTATATTATCGGCTACCAAATTCTTATCGGGATCTACGATAAAGCTCTTGTATCTCAAGAAGGGCGATGACTGATCGATGGGTACATCCTCACCAAGGAACCAGCGTTCCACCTCGTCATACTTCCAACGACTTGAGGGATTGACAGCAGTCAGTCCCATAACGATTTGCTTTACTCTCGGGGGCAGTTCTTCCAGACGAGGCAGTTTTCCTTCGTTCTTCTGACGCATCATAGCACGCTCATTCGAGCTCATAGGATTCTCCCCTATCCACAATGCGAACAATGTGATACCCAGAGAATAGAAATCGGCAGCAGGTGTAATCTCCACCTCACCGTCTATCACATCGGCATACATCTCCGGTGCAGCATATACTGGTGTACGGGCTTGTGTCGTGCGATAGGCCTTTCCATCGCTTTCCAACATCGATGATATACCAAAATCGCCGAGTACCAGTTGCGTTTGTTCTTCGTCACGGAAGAAAAAGTTTGATGGCTTAATATCTTTATGAAGGATATTATTCGTATGACAATACGCCAATGCTGCAGCACCTTGCAGGGCGATACGACGGAACGCATCCATATTACCATCAAGATGATACTCTTGCAGCGAACCGCCCTGAAGATATTCCATCAACTCATAGAAACGGTGTTTACCATCTACGTAGGTCTTTCCAAAATCATCAAGATGCACAATCATCTCAAACTGGAAATTACGGATGGTCTGCATCAGTTTCTTATTGACATCGTAGTTTGGATAGTACACTTTCAGTACCTGCTGCTTACCATTCTTCGATACCAAAAACACCTGCGCTTCACCAGAGTTTTCACTAAGTGATTTTTCCAGCTTATAGTACTCTCCTTTCAAAACAAAGCCATCGCCCGTAGTATCTTCCATATCAATGGGCGAAACGACAGATGCCGGCCTTACTGACTGTAGGGTCATATTACCCATACCATCGTTAGCATTCTGAGGTCTGACCACGATGGTACGATCGCCGCCGTCAGCAGGCTTGTTATTAGTCACCACTGTCCGGTCGTCGGCTGCCGGCATGCGGACAACGATGGTCTTATCGCTGTTGATGGGTAAATCGTTATTATTTGTATTGTTGTCTGCGTCAGGTCTGTTAGTTACTTCCGCATCGTTCATGAAATCGTCCATGTATAATCAGTAATAGAGAAAATGATTATTTATCGTCCTTGATTTCTTGCTTGCTTCCTCGACCGAGGATCACCCATTTACCACCCTTCTGTGGCTTGGCACATCCGCAAGGACTGCTGTGCATAGCATGTTTCCAGTTGCACACCCAAGCCAATCTGACACCTGATGGTTTCTGAGCCATTGCATAATTACGTGCCTGGGCAGGTGTAGGCGTTGGCGGGGTTGGCATTTGATTTAACAGTTCAGCAAGTTTTGCCAATTTCTCTTCCTTAGCAGCATTCAGTTCCTCACGAGTCATGCGCTTATGTTCCACTTGCGGAATCTCAGGTTGTGCTTCTCCCGCATCCTGTGCCAAGAGTCGTAATACTCGTTCGCGCAATTGTTGTGATGCTTCGTTGCGTGATTTATCACGTTCACTCACCAATGGAGTTTCCAGTGTCAGAGAATCATATTCGCGAGCCAACTGTACCATTTCTTGGTATTCAGGCATACGACGCATCTGGGCTAACAATTGATGAGCTTCCTCCGTGAGTGGGCGGCCACACTGTTTACAGAAGGCAAAATCACTGAGTGTATGGCACGTTGGGCAAACAATACCGCCACGTGGCGATCCACATTCTGGACAGAAAGCATCCTGTGGTGAAAAGTGAGCCCCGCAAAATGAGCAAATATCCTGACGGACATAGCGATGACATATCTCGCAATAATCAGCATCGTCATCTAATTGGCTGCCACAGTGAGGGCATGAACCAGTACGCAGGGCAGCACCACAAGAATTACAATACACAGTATCGGCATTGTTGGTGGCACCACATTGAGGGCACACCACAGCACTCGCTGTATTAGCCTGCTGTTGCTGATACTGCACTTCATTAGGGACAGCCTGATTTTCAGGTTCCATTTGGCGTTGGCCGAGCGAAGGATTTTGTATTCTTTCGTCGATCATTTAGTAGTTCTATTTTAGCTAAAATTATATTGTTGGGGTGCGAACATTAATTAATCCGCAGTGTTAACGCTGCAAAATTAAGAAAAAAGATTGAAACAAAGAAAAAACCGCCACATTTTTGTAGCGGTTTTTGTGATTTTATTGATTTACCAAAGTGGAAGTCTTTCTTCCTTTGGGATATACATCTTATCGCCTGGCTTCACATTAAATGCATCATACCATGCATCGATGTGTGGCAAAGCTCCATTCACACGCCAGCGGCCCAGTGAATGAGGATCCGTCTTCGTGCGGTTACGAATCTCTTCTTCAGTAATATTGCCAGCCCACACACCAGCATAAGCAAGGAAGAAACGCTGTTCGGGAGTAAAGCCATCGACAGGAGCAAGCGGCTGCTCTTTCATTGCATTGACAAAGGCTGTATACGCGACCTGCAGACCACCATGATCAGCGAGATTCTCACCCAATGTCAGACGACCATTGGCATTCAGGTCGGGCAGCACCTTGATAGCCGAGAAGAAATCTGCATAGCGATCTGTACGTGCTTCAAAGTTCTTAGCATCCTGTTCTGTCCACCAATCATGCATGTTTCCATCCTTGTCATACTGACGACCTTGGTCATCAAATCCATGCGTCATTTCATGTCCAATAACAACTCCGATAGCACCATAATTGAAAGCATCGTCGGCCTCCATATCGAAGAACGGACGTTGCAGGATACCCGCAGGGAAACAGATCTCATTGGTCGTTGGATTATAATAGGCATTTACAGTCTGGGGATACATATGCCAATCATCGCGGTCAACGGGTTTGCCTGCCTTGTGCTCTATATCCCACTTATTCCAGAAGCGTCTGCATTCTAGCATATTTTCGTAATAACTCTTATCAGGATCGATGGTAAGAGCTGTAATATCCGTCCACTTATCGGGATATCCCACCTTCACGTAAAAAGCAGCAAGCTTATCAAGAGCATTCTGTTTGGTTGAATCATCCATCCAATCCTGCGCCTTGATACGTTCAGCAAGTGCTGACTGCAGATTCTTTACAAGTTTCACCATACGTTCCTTAGCCTCTGCCGGGAAGTATTTCTTCACATAAATCTGTCCCAGAGCCTCTCCCATCACGCTTTCCAGCTGACGGGTAGCACGACGCCACAGCGGATGATCTTCCTTACGGCCAGACATCACCTTACCAAAGAACTCGAAGTGCTCCTTCTGCATCTCGTCGCTCAACATCGAAGCAGCACTATTCACCTGCCCCCACTCCATGTAGTCACGATACTCAGCTGGAGTCAGCGCAGCAACCACTTGATCAGCACCTGCAAGAAATTCGGGCTGTCCTACAACTAAATCCTGCAGATACTTACTCTTCAATCCACTTGCATTGAGTACCTTCTCCAATTGCAGATGAGGGTAATTTGCAACAAACTCCTTCAGTGTGGTCTTATTATAGTTTTTCTGAGGATCGCGCAATTCTGTTCTTGAACGTGAAACCCGAGCCAATGCAGTCTCAAGTTTCAAAATATTATCACGCTTCGCTTGAGCCTCCTTTTCAGAGAATCCGACCAACTGGAACATCTTCACTATATGCTCCTTGTAAGCTTCGCGGATCTTGACTGTAGCAGAATCGCTCGCTAAATAATAATCTTTCTCACTCAGAGTGATTCCACCCTGATAGACGGTAAGGATATTCTCCTTAGCATTCTTCTCATCGGCACCAAGATAAGCCCCCCAGAATTCCGTATCACCCGTAGGAGCCAATTCCAGTTGGATAGCAAACAGTTCATCGACGCTCTTAGCATCCTCCATGCGCTTGATAATAGTCATCAAAGGCTTCACACCATCCTGGTTACGCTTCACAGAGTCCATTGCGAGCTTATACAAGTCACTCAGTTTCTGTTCAACAGTGCCCTTTTCGTAACTGCCTTTCAACAGTTCATCAAGAATACCGTTCACACGTTTGTTGTTTTCCTCACCCAACACATCAAAAGAACCATAGCGCGAATAAGCAGCCGGCAGAGGGTTATTTTTCATCCATCCACCACATGCATACTGATAGAAATCATCACCCGCCGTTGCGGTTGAATCCAAATTGCTCAAGTCCACTCCCGACTTCAGCAAATTGTTGTTACTACAGCTTACAAAAGTAGCCATTGAAGCAACTACAATCATTAATTTCATGTTCATAATTCAATTATCTGGTTATTAATTAGTTATTTCTTCTAGTTGATTAGATAATTCCTCCCATTTTTCCACCTCTTCATCCATCTTTCGTTTGATGTCAGTATACTCCGTAACGAGCGTCATGTCAGAAGCATTTTTAGGGTCACAAAGAAGTCCGTCAAGTTCTTTCAATCGGGTTTCCATCAGAGCAATTCTACGCTCGCTTTCTTCCACTGCGCGCTCTGCCTTTTTGATGCGTTTTTGCAACTCCTTGTGCTCAGCATAGGAAGTTGATTTGGGAGCAGGAGATTCAGTGGGAGTAACGGGCTTGACCGGCTTAGCAGACTTACCAGTCCCGTTTCCCCCATTCGCAGCCCCACTAAGTCCACTTGGCCCACGATTTTCATCCTCCCCACTATGCTTTTCTATCCAGTCGTAGATACCTCCAAGATATTCTCTCACTCGACCATTGCCAAACTCATACACCTTGGAAACCAGCCCATCGAGGAATTCACGATCGTGGCTTACGATAATGGCTGTGCCGTCGAAAGCCTTGATAGCCTCTTTCAGCACATCTTTTGAAGACATATCCAGGTGATTCGTTGGCTCATCAAGAATCAAGAGATTCACAGGCTCCAGAAGCAGACGAATCATGGCCAGTCGACTACGCTCGCCACCACTCAACACCTTCACCCGTTTATCGGAGGCCTCACCGCCAAACATAAAGGCGCCAAGAATATCATTGATGCGTAAACGAACATCACCTTTTGCCACATTATCGATGGTCTGAAACACCGTCAGGTTCTCGTCAAGCAACTGCGCCTGGTTCTGTGCAAAGTAGCCGATCTGCACGTTGTGTCCCACTTTCAGATCACCATCGAAGGGGATCTGTCCCATGATACACTTTACCAGCGTGGACTTTCCCTCACCATTCTTTCCAACGAAGGCCACCTTTTCACCTCGTTTGATGGTGATATTCACATGGTCAAAGACAACATGATCATATTCTTTCTTCACTTCATCACAGATGATGGGATAATCACCACTTCTCAAGCAGGGCGGAAACTTCAGGCGCAAAGCAGAGGTATCCACCTCGTCGATCTCGATGGGCACTATTTTTTCCAACTGGCGCAAGCGCTGCTGCACCTGTACAGCCTTCGTGGCCTTATAGCGGAAACGTTCCACAAAGTCACGGATATCCTCAATTTCCTTCTGTTGGTTCTCGTAGGCTCTAAGCTGTTGTTCACGGCGCTCACGTCGTAACACCACATATTCATCGTATTTCACACGATAATCTACCACTTTTCCACAGGAAATCTCCAGCGTCCGATTTGTCACATTGTTGACAAAAGCACGGTCGTGACTCACCAGTATCACCGCCCCACTCCATCCTGATAACAACTGTTCCAACCACTGTATAGACTCGATGTCAAGATGGTTGGTCGGCTCATCGAGCAGCAACACATCAGGACGTCGCAGCAGGATCTTCGCCAACTCGATACGCATGCGCCAACCGCCCGAGAACTCACTCGTTGGACGTTCCAAATCGCTACGTTTAAAGCCCAATCCTGCAAGTGTACGTTCAGTGACGGCCTCAAAGCCCTCAGCACCAAGCATCTGATAGCGTTCATGCTCTGTAGTGAAACGCTCCACCAGCTCCATATAGTCACTGCTCTCATAGTCGGTACGCTCTGCCATCTGCCGCTCCATATGATCGAGTCGATCCTTCAGCTTCTGTATATCAGCAAATGCCTTCTGCGCTTCTTCGCGCACAGTTGTCGAGTCCTGCAGGTTCATTACCTGAGGCAAATAGCCAATGGTCACGTCGGTAGCCACTGCCACCGTACCTGAGGAAGGCTTTTCCATACCGCATAATATTTTCAACATAGTCGACTTTCCCGCACCATTCTTACCTACAAGAGCAATGCGATCGCGCGAGTTGACCACGAAACAAGCGTCACTAAACAGGGGTTTCACCCCGAACTCTACCTTTAATCCTTCTACTGAAATCACTTTCTTATCTTTTAAACATCATCACTATGACAGAGTGATGGAGAACTCCAGTTCTCGCATAGTTACTAACAAATCAGCCTGCAAAGTTAATAAAACGAGAACGGAATGCCAAATAATTAGCTAAAAAAAACATTTGTTATTTCCGACAAAGTTGAAAGACAATGAAAAGTACTGTTGCCATCATCAAATAAAGGAAAGAAAAATAGAATTTCCTTTTGTCTTTCACATTTTTTTCGTACCTTTGCACGCATAATATAAATAATTATAGAAAATTTAGGACAACAAGATGAACGTTTTAGAACTGAGCGAACAGGAAATACTTCGTCGACAGTCGCTCGACGAACTTCGCAAGATGGGCATCAACCCATACCCCGCAGCAGAGTATCCGGTGACAGCATGGAGCACCGACATCATTAATGACTTTGAGGATTTACCCGTCATTGGAAAAGACGAGGAAGGAAACGACGTGCGAGAGACTGCCACACCAGAGAACAGCCGGATGGTGAGCATTGCCGGACGTATCATGAGCAAGAGCATCATGGGAAAGGCCGCTTTCGCTAAACTACAAGACTCAAAAGGCCGTATTCAGGTGTACGTACAGCGCGACTCTATCTGTCCTGATGAGAATAAAGACCTTTACAACATAGTATTCAAGAAGTTGCTTGACCTGGGCGACTTCATTGGTGTGAAAGGATATGTATTCCGCACAAAAACGGGAGAAATCAGCGTTCACGTAATGGAGATGACCGTACTGAGCAAGAGTCTGAAGCCACTACCCGTTGTAAAGACTGATGCTGACGGTAAGGTGTATGACGCTTTTGATGACCCAGAACTGCGTTATCGTCAGCGCTACGTTGACCTTGTGGTAAATGCTGGTGTGAAGGACACATTCCTGAAGCGCGCAGCCATCATCCGTACCATGCGTCGCATCCTCGACGAGGCAGGCTATACTGAGGTTGATACCCCTATCTTGCAGAATATCGCCGGAGGAGCATCAGCTCGTCCATTCATCACACACTTCAATGCGCTCAACCAAGACATGTATATGCGTATCGCTACAGAACTCTATCTGAAGCGACTCATCGTGGGCGGATTCGAAGGTGTTTACGAGATGGGCAAGAACTTCCGCAACGAGGGTATGGACAAGACCCACAATCCGGAATTCACCTGCATGGAGCTCTACGTGAGCTATAAAGATCTGCTCTGGGGTATGACCTTCACAGAGAAGATGCTCGAAGAAATCTGTACAGCCGTAAACGGCAAGCCAGAAGTAGAGATTGATGGAAAAGTCATCTCATTCAAAGCGCCCTTCCGCCGTCTGCCTATCCTCGATGCAATCAAGGAAAAGACCGGATTTGACTGCGATGGCAAGACCGAGGAAGAGATTCGCGCCTTCTGCCTGTCAAAAGGCATGGATGTTGACGAGACCATGGGTAAGGGAAAACTCATTGACGAACTCTTCGGAGAGTTCTGTGAGGGTACATTCATTCAGCCCACCTTTATTACCGACTATCCTGTGGAGATGTCGCCGCTGACAAAGATGCACCGTTCGAAGCCCGGTTTGACAGAGCGTTTCGAGCTGATGGTGAACGGTAAGGAGCTGGCCAATGCCTACTCAGAGCTGAACGACCCCATCGACCAAGAGGAACGCTTCAAGGAGCAGATGCGACTGGCCGACAAAGGCGACGACGAGGCCATGATTATCGACTACGACTTCCTGCGCGCACTGCAATACGGTATGCCGCCAACCTTCGGTATCGGCATCGGTATCGACCGTCTGGTAATGCTGCTTACAGGCAAATTCGCTATCGGAGAGATCATGCTCTTCCCACAGATGAAGCCTGAGAAGAAAGCTCCCCAAAGCAGCATTCAGGAATGGGCTGAGATTGGCGTGGCCGAGGATTGGGTATATGTGCTTCGCAAGGCAGGCTTCCACCTTATTCAAGACATCAAGGACGAGAAAGCACAAGGACTGCAACAGAAGATTGGTGAAATCGTAAAGAAATTCAAGCTCGAACTTCAGAAGCCCAGCGTAGATGAAGTTGCTGCATGGATAGAAAAGGCACAAGCCTAAATATCAATTCTCAAATAGAGAGTTATGTATAACTGCGGAAAAATAGCCATCATTGGCGGTGGATCGTGGGCAACGGCAATAGCCAAGATTGTAGTGCAACACACGCACCACATAGGCTGGTATATGCGCCGCGATGACCAGATAGCCGACTTCCGCCGACTTGGCCACAATCCAAGCTACCTGAGTAGCATACACTTCAACATCGATGAGATATACTTCGACAGCGACCTGAACCGTATCGTCCAGCTCTACGACACATTGGTATTTGTGGTGCCGTCGCCATACCTAAAGAATCATCTGAAACGACTTAAGACACGCCTGAAGGATAAATTCATCCTGACAGCCATCAAAGGTATCGTGCCCGATGAGAATCTGGTATGCTCGGAGTATTTCCATCAGGTGTTTGACGTACCCTACGAGAACCTGGCTTGCCTTGGAGGACCTTCGCATGCTGAGGAGGTAGCGCTCGAGCGACTAAGCTATCTTACGGTAGGATGTGCCGACAAAGAGAAAGCCCAGTCGTTTGCCGACGTGCTGACAAGTAATTTCATCAAGACTAAAATATCGACTGATGTCATTGGCATCGAGTATTCATCAGTATTGAAGAATGTCTATGCTATTGCAGCTGGCATCTGTTCAGGACTGAAATTTGGTGATAACTTCCAAGCCGTACTCATGGCCAACTCCGTACAAGAGATGGAACGTTTCCTCAACAGTGTTCACCCAATAGAACGCAATGTTTACGACAGCGTCTATCTGGGCGACCTGCTTGTCACTGGCTATTCGAACTTCTCACGCAACCGTGTGTTTGGCTCAATGATTGGCAAAGGATACAGTGTAAAATCAGCACAGATGGAAATGGAGATGATTGCAGAAGGATATTTCGGCACAAAGTGTATGAAGGAGATCAACCGTCATTATCACGTGAACATGCCCATCCTTGATGCAGTATATAACATTCTCTACGAACGCATATCACCACAAGTGGAAATCAAACTGCTCACTGACTCGTTCAGATAGAGCAGTTTTTTATGGTTTCTCACAAAGACCATGATTACCCCTTTTATATATATAATAAGGTGGAGAAACGATATAGACATCGAACAAGATAATCATTAAAAACAGACAAATAAGGACGTTTCCGAAAGGATACGTCCTTTTTTCATACAAAAGACTTGATTAATATCAATAATCGTAACAAAAAGTAAGTTTAAGTGTAAATTTGATAACAAAATGTTTGTTATTTCGAATTTTTACTTTAACTTTGCAATCGAAATTAAAAAACCAATAATTTTTAGTTCAATTTAAAAGTAAAAAGATTATGAATGCAGCACAAGTTGTAGAGCAGCTGAAACAGCGCTTTCCTAACGAGCCTGAGTACATTCAGGCCGTAAGTCAGGTACTTCCCACTATTGAGGAAGAGTACAACAAGCACCCCGAGTTTGAAAAGAGCAACCTGATCGAGCGTCTTTGCATCCCCGATCGTGTGATTGAGTTCCGCGTCACTTGGACAGACGACAAGGGTAACGTCCAGACAAACATGGGTTATCGCATTCAGCACAATAACGCCATTGGCCCGTACAAAGGCGGTATCCGTTATCACAAGTCAGTGAACTTGGGTATCCTGAAGTTCTTGGCTTTCGAGCAGACTTTCAAGAACTCTCTGACAACCCTTCCTATGGGTGGTGCCAAGGGTGGTTCTGATTTCTCTCCCCGTGGTAAGAGCGACGCTGAGGTTATGCGTTTCTGCCAGGCTTTCATGAACGAGCTTTATCGTCACATTGGTCCTGATGAGGACGTACCCGCTGGTGATATCGGCGTAGGTGGCCGTGAGGTTGGTTACATGTTTGGACAGTACAAGAAGCTGACTCATCAGTTCCAAGGCGTACTTACTGGTAAGGGTATTCAGTTCGGTGGTTCGCTGATCCGTCCTGAGGCTACTGGTTACGGTACCGTTTACTTCCTGACCTCTATGCTCCAGACTCGTGGTATCGAGCTCGCAGGCAAGAAGGTTCTGATTTCTGGTGCAGGTAACGTTGCTCAGTATGCTGCTGAGAAGTGTCTGCAGTTGGGTGCAATCCCCATGACCATGTCTGACTCTGACGGTTACATCTACGATCCCGATGGTATCGATCGCGCAAAGCTCGATTACATCATGGAGCTGAAGAACGTTGAGCGTGGCCGTATTAAGGAATATGTTGAAGAGTATCCTACAGCTAAGTATTACGAGGGCAAGCGTCCTTGGTACGAGAAGGCCGACATCGCTCTGCCTTGCGCAACTCAGAACGAGATCAACGGCGACGAGGCTGCTGCTCTGGTTAAGAATGGCGTCATCGCAGTTGCTGAGGGTGCAAACATGCCTTCACTGCCTGAGGCAATCAAGATTTTCCAGGATGCTAAGATCCTGTACGCTCCTGGTAAGGCTTCTAACGCTGGTGGTGTATCAGTATCAGGTCTTGAGATGTCACAGAACTCTGAGCGTCTGAGCTGGACCGCTAAGGAAGTTGACGACTACCTGAAGCGCATCATGAACGACATTCACGAGAACTGCGTGAAGTACGGTACTCAGGCTGATGGTTACATCAACTACGTGAAGGGTGCTAACGTTGCAGGCTTCATGAAGGTTGCAAAGGCAATGATGGCTCAGGGCATCGTATAAGCCTAAGGCATCATGTAAACTAGACGCCAACACAAAAAGACTATATAATTTGGTGGGATATGCTCGCGATGAGTATATCCCACTTTCATTTGATTACCCTAAAAAGGAAATTTGTTTTATCTGACGCGCAGTTGATCTCCCACCTGAATCTGATAGTCGGGCTTCAGATGGTTCAACTTATAAAGCGACTTCAGTCGAATACCATAGTGTTGCGCAATAGAGTACATAGACTCCCCTGCCCTTACATAATGGCGACGTTCCTTATAGTCCTTGGGAGCATTGGAACGTTTCTTTTTCAACCACACCACTTCGCCAGCTTCAAGTACATCATTCTTGTCACGCTCATTATAAACAGCGAGCTTCTTGTAAGAAACACCCAGTTCCTTTCCTAAAGAGCGATAGGTATCACCTGCTCTGGCGATGACGTAATAGTTCTTGTTGAACATCTTGATAGGACGTTCAAGAGTGACATTTTTCTCCATGCCCACGATGAACTTGTCGTATCCCTTGGCATGATCATACTCATAGAGTTTATATAGCTCAATAATGTCAATCAACTGATTAGCATAACGAGGATTGGTAGCATAGCCAGCCGCTTTCAATCCACGAGCCCATCCCTTATAGTCAGTAATTTTCAGACTGAATAGCGAACGATATCGTTGTCCAGAAGAAAGGAAGCGAGAGTGATCCTCATAAGAATCGAAAGCCGAATGATAAGCCCTGAAGCACTCATGTCGCGCATCATCATCCTGATAGACAGTCTTTCCCGTCCAGTTATGACACTTGATACCAAAGTGATTGTTTGCATGAGTAGCCAGATAGCTCTTTCCGGCTCCAGACTCCAATAAGCCCTGAGCCAAAGTGATAGAAGCTGGAATCTTCCAGCGCTTCATCTGTTCGATGGCAACATCCTTGTAATTGATAATATACTGTTGCGATTGTTGGTTCCATTTCAACTGTCCAAAAGTGGACAATGAGAGGACTAAAGCGATGGAAATAAATAGTTTTCTCATTTTTTTTGCAAATTCTTTTGCAAAAGTAATGATTATTGATGAAATATTACTACATTTGCCATATAAAATCTATGATCACATGAAAGAACTGAATCTTAAATCACGAATAACGGCGTATCAACTTGATGAGTTGAGCAGTGAAGAACGCGAGTTAATCCAGCTTGCCAAAGAGGCAACGAAGTCGTCCTACGCCCCCTATTCCCACTTTCATGTAGGAGCCGCCGTACTTCTTGGAAATGGTCAGAAAGTGATTGGATGCAATCAGGAGAATGCCGTTCTTCCAGCGGGTATCTGTGCGGAGCGTTCCGCTATTTTCGCAGCCGGAGCGCAATATCCAGACCAGCCCATCAAGGTACTTGCCATAGCAGCACGTGATACCAAAGGAGAATTCACCAAGGAGCCCGTATCTCCCTGTGGTGTTTGCCGACAGGTCATTGTTGAAGTCGAGACGCGCTACCAGCTCCCCGTGAAGGTTCTTCTCTATGGTCAGGATGCCGTTTATGTGTTTGATAGCATCCGTGAGATCATGCCCCTCACCTTTGCAGAGTTCTAAGGCATATCATCATTCTCTCTTCTTGTTCCCGGGCTTGCCGTTATCTCCAATCGTCATTCATGATAACAGCCTAATCCCTTTGCCGTCGACAAAGAGTCGAGATGGAAATCATAGATGTAATTCTTTTCATCTATGAGCTTGAACTGTTTCTTTCCCTGAATATCATCAGTAGGCTTTTCCCATATGATATTCTTGAAGTGAACGGTATCTTTGACCTCAGGTGTACGTAACAGACAGTTCTCGAAATAATAGTCAAAAGCCACACTGTCAACAACCTGTCTTCCTACCAACTCATCATCAGCATAACCCGTAATAATCGTGTTAGTGCATCGCATCTGCAAAAGCGGATAGCTATAGGTCTTGACCTTCGGATTATCAGCGACAGATTTTCCGTTTGCGAAGCGAAGGGCAACACCACGGGATGCAGAGAAAGGATAGAACTGAGCCAACGTACAGTTCTGCATGACAACAGCACCACCATAGGCCAGAATGCAATCGCCCAACACATTCGTAAACTGACAATCCAGCAGGCCGACATAGGAATTATGCAGTTCCAGACCATTTCCCTTACAGTTGTGAACGATACATTTCTCCATATATAACCGCTGGTTATCAGGAGCCACAGAAGAGGAATCACATTTCACGCCATAAGAGCCATTGCGCAGCTCCGTATTCGTCATCACATTGTAGGTCGATGACTGGCCGAAATGAATGCCTCCCCACTGACCGCTCACACGATCATAAGGCAGATAACTGAACATATGATCAAGACGATCGCCACGCATCAACACACTGTCCGTGACAAGTGTGCCCATGACCTCCATTCCCGCATTGCCATGAAAATACAGACTTGTATTCTTGATGGTCAGCGTAGCATGCTCATTAACCTTGATACCACCATATACGACGACAGGCTTCTTCGATACGATCAGCGAGTCACTGCTGACGATGAGGTTACGCAGGAAAACAGCATCCCACGCCACACCCTTCAGATGTACTTTCTGTTCTACGCCACTCTCCAACTGGAACACGAGATCGTCCTCTACCAGCTGGGCTTCCTCCTTCATATTCTCCGTAGCCGTCAGCTCTACGAACACACGGATACTATCCCCTTTGCGCACCTCCAGATCGGCCGCGTAAGAGCCTAACCGATTATCGAGATAGGTTCCGTCGGCATTTACGCGAAAGCCCGTCTGATTGCCTTGTTTCAGATAGGCCTTGGCGATTCTTATGCCATCCGATGCATTATTGTAGATCCAAAACGAATATGTCGAGGAGCCGACCGTAGAAAAGACGGTATCGAGTTTCACCGTATCGACTGAGAAAGTCAGACGGGCCCCCTGATCCGTAGTGAAGGAGTCGTTGTCGGAACAGGCAACAAGAGTCAATATGATGCTTAGAAAAAGAAAAATCCGCTTTGTCATATTAACAAAACGGATAATTCTTTATTTTATTGCCTTGACACAGAGTCAATCAGCAACGATTTTACTTACCGAAATAGCGCTTCAGCAGACCTGCGAAGCCGGCACCGTGACGAGCCTCGTCCTTAGCAGCCTCATGAACCATGTCGTGGATAGCATCGAAGCCCATAGCCTTAGCTTGCTTAGCCAGTTCGAACTTGTCAGCACAAGCCCCCTCTTCGGCAGCAGCACGCTTCTCCAGATTGGTCTTGGTATCGAAGACAACCTCGCCCAACAGTTCAGCAAACTGAGCAGCATGCTTGGCCTCCTCCAGTGCATAGCGGTTGAAAGCCTCGGCAATCTCAGGATAGCCCTCGCGGTCAGCCTGACGAGCCATCGCAATATACATACCTACCTCGCCACACTCACCATTATAGTTGTTGCGCAACTCTTGAATCATCTCTTCGGGAACGCCCTCAATCTTACCATCACCCAGACGGTGAACTGTAGCGTAGGTCACGTCGCCAGCCTGTTCCTTCAGTTCAGAGAACTTTGAAGCAGGAGCCTTACAGATGGGGCACTTCTCGGGAGGATTCTCACCTTCGTAGATATATCCACAAACGGCACAAATAAACTTTTTCTTCATAATGAAACTTTTTTAGGTTAATAGAAAAAAAATACTTCCATCTGCAAATATACAGAAAAAAACTATTCGTGCAAAAAAATCACACGAATAGTTTAGTTATTTATACGTTGTCTACGGATTCTTCTCCGCAAAAATTGTCTACGGATTCTATTTCTCCGCGAAAACGTTCAGTGCTTCCTTGACAGTCTTATCGTCAGTATTGAGGTATTCAATCCACTGCTGCTCGTCGAATGTGCTATATACGATCCTACTGAAGATGAAACGTTCCAGCAACTGATGTGACTTCTGGATGAGCAGGTTACGACGCTTCAGCCCCTGTTTCTCTGCATAGACCACAAATCGCTCCACCATGTTCTGATGCTTCAGATATTTCTCCAGAGCGCTCACCTCACCAAACTTCGCCAGCTCGTCACGATGATCATCAGTATAGTCATAGCAGAACTGGAGGATCAGACCCGATATGGCAGCCTCCTTATAGTAAGAAGTATAGGCTGTTGTATCCTCGCCTACAAAGATGTCGGGAGTAATGCCGCCACCGCCATACACTACACGTCCGTTGCGAGTCTTATATTCAGGTCCTGTATGCTTGATGCTGTCCAGCGAGAAGAACTCTCCATGCTGATAGCGAATCATCAGATCGTCCTCATAGTCGCGATCCTGACCATTGACGTAAGGCTTCTGGATGCAACGTCCTGAGGGTGTGTAATAGCGTGCGATAGTGAGTCTCATCAACGAGCCGTCGTTGAAGCCTATAGGTTGCTGGACGAGGCCCTTTCCATACGAGCGACGTCCCACGATCGTGCCGCGATCATTATCCTGAATAGCGCCGGCAAAGATCTCACTTGCCGAAGCCGACACCTCATCGATCAGCACGACAAGAGGAATCTCCTGATAACTGCCACGACCGTCCGAACGATAATCCTGACGAGGCGAACGGCGTCCTTCTGTATAAACGATCAGACTGTTCTTAGGCAGGAACTCATTGGCCATCTGCACAGCCGATCCAAGATAGCCACCCGTATTACCGCGCAGGTCGATGACGAGGTTCTCGAAGTCGCTCTGCGACAATTGTGCCAATGCTATCAACAGTTCCGGATAGGTGTTCTCACCAAAGTTCTTGATACGGATATAGCCTGTTCTCTCATCCAGCATATACGTTGCCGTCACGCTCTTCATGGGTATCTCGCCACGGGTAACAGTGAAGTGCCTGATCTCGTTTTCCCCACGACGCACGACTCCCAGTTTCACCTTGGTGTCTTTCGGCCCTTTCAGGCGATGTATTGCCTCCTCGTTGGTGAGCGACTTACCCACAAAGGCCGAGTCGTCGATTTCCACGATCTTATCGCCCGCAAGGATTCCTGCACGTTCCGACGGACCGTTCTTGATGACGTTCTGCACACGAAGTGTGTCCTTGCGGATGATGAACTCGATGCCTACTCCTGAGAACGAGCCGCGCAGATCGTCCTCTGCCGTCTGCTTGTCTTTGGCAGAGATATATACCGAGTGAGGATCGAGCTCAGACAGCAACTGAGGCATGGCCTTCTCGACCAAGTCCGCCACGTTGACCGTATCTACATACTGATCGTCAATAATATGCAACAGATTATTGAGCTTGTTGGTTCCCGAGTTGATGATGTTCAGTCGGTTGCCACCAAAATGATTGGCATAAAACGTTCCTATGAAAATACCTACGACTGCGGAAAGAGCCAGCCATAAGGGAGAAAAACGATTCTGTTTATTCATTGTTTAATTCCATAAAGATAACCTCAATACCAGCACGTTCCAGGAGCTTCACGCCATCGTCCAAACGGTATTTCTCTCCGTACACCACGCGCTTTATACCTGCCTGTATGATCAGCTTAGCACATTCTATACAGGGCGAAGCCGTGATATAAATGGTTGCACCCTCGCTATTGTTGTTCGAACGAGCCAGTTTCGTGATGGCATTGGCCTCTGCGTGGAGCACATAAGGCTTCGACACATTATTTTCGTCCTCGCACACATTCTCAAAACCTGTCGGGGTGCCGTTATAGCCGTCACTGATAATCATCTTGTCCTTGACAACCAACGCACCTACCTGTCGTCTTTGGCAGTAGCTGTTCTCAGCCCATATACGAGCCATACGCAGATATCGGCAATCCAGTTTCTGCTGTTTGTCGTACGCGATGACCTGTTCATTTTTCACTTCCATAATCTGTTTACGAAAATTTGTGCAAAAATAGTCATTTTAGCCGACAATCAGCAAATTGGGCCATACTTTGTATCTAATTTTTGGAAATTTAACCCATCACCCGTGCTATTTTAACCGGATATGATGAAGATAACGGCTTTTTCACTTCCCTAAATACTTCGTATTCAGGTACGACAAGAAAGCATCCTTATAGAGGTCGCCAATGGGGAGATAGGTATCGGCATCCAAGATGACGCGGTTTTTGTTGACCTCCTGAATCTTGTTGAGGTTGATGATATAGGAGCGATGTATGCGCATGAAATAGCCGGGCAGTCGCTCTTCCATTTTCTTCATCGACAGGAGTGTGATGATAGGCTTGGCCTCGCCTTCTATCCACACCTTCAGGTATTCACTCATGGCCTCCACATAACGGATATTGGGGATGCTGACCTTCACAATACGATAGTCCGTCTTCAGGAAGATATCCTCCACATCGCCTCCTGCCACCTGTGTTGCCGCCGATGATGCTTCCGCAGCCTCTGTGAGCTGGGGTGTCAAGCGTTCCTTCAGCTTCTGTGCAGCCCGCAGGAAGTCCTGCAGTCCGAAGGGTTTCAGCAGATAATCGACCGCATTGACGCGAAAGCCCTCGACAGCATATTCGGAATAGGCCGTGGTGAAGACGATCAGCGGTGGTGACACCAGCGACTTCACGAAGTCCATACCGTTAAGGTCGGGCATGTTTATATCGCAGAAGATGGCATCGACCACCTCTTTTTCCAGATACTCTCTTGCCTCCAAGGCACTCTGGCACTGGGCTGCAAGCTCCAGATAGGGCACCTTCCCAATATATGCGACCAACTGCTGTAGTGCCAGTGGTTCGTCGTCAATTGCTAAGACTTTGATCATGCTGAGTCAGTATTTGCTTGTTCAACGGGATATCGAGTTCCACCTCATAGACGGTCTCTTCATTGCTCACGTTCAGCGAGTAGTTGTTGCCATAGATGAGGTTCAGTCGTTGGCGCACATTGGCCAGCCCTACTCCACCCTGGCTGGGTACGTCGGAGCCTGCGCTTTTCTGATGCTTACTGTTTCTGCAAATCCAACGCAAGCGTTCTGCCTGGTGCTTGTCTTCATACACCTGGGCTTCGATTCCTATGAAGCTCTCCTCCTGATAGCTCACACCATGTTTGAAGGCATTTTCGACAAACGAGATGAACACCAAGGGTGCAACGAGCAGTCCTGTGCCCTGCTCAGGATCTTTCATCGAGAAAAGCAGCTTGTCCGTATAGCGCATCTTCATCAGCTCCACGTAGTTCTTCATGAACTCCAGCTCCTGCGACAAGGTCACCTGTTCCTTGTTGCTCTCATAAAGCACGTAGCGCAGGATCTTGGACAGTTGGATGACGGCCTGCTGTGCCTGTGCCGAGTCGATATCGATAAGCGCATGGATATTGTTCAGTGTGTTCATGAGGAAGTGAGGGTTGAGCTGATACTTCAGATACTCCAACTGCTGCATCAGGTTCTCCTTCTCCAGCTTGATCAGCTTTCTCTTGTCCTCGCGCGAACGGAAATAGTTCTTCGTTCCCAGATTCATGCCGAACATCAGGATCAGCAGGATGACGGAAACGATGTCATGTTCGGAGAAGAACGGCCGAGGCTCATGCTTCCTGAAATCGAAGTCGTCAGGATGATGATCATGCTCAGGTGGCATCGGACGGAAATGGCGTTCTGGCCTTGGGAAATCGGGATGCGAGCGATACTGGAACACGGAGAAGGACACTACGATGCAGGCTGTAAACACGAAGTATATCACGCGTTTGCGCTCATTCAGCAACAGGGGTGCCAACAGGTAGTTATGGACGAGGAACAGCAACAGGAACAATCCGAGCTTTCTCCAGATGATGAACACCTCGAACCAGTCGAACTCGAATGCTGAATCCGTGGCCACACGCATATACATACTGAGCAGTGGGGTCATGAAGAGTATGGCCCACACTACCAGATAAGTCAGGTTTTCCTGTAACGACAGATGCTTCATCCAATATTTCCTTTTCATATAAATAACGGAAAAAATCGTTGAATATTGTCTTACCATCGTCCACCAGGACCACCGCCAGGACCACCGCCAGACATACCGCCGGTATTGCCGCCTGTATAGGAGGAGAGCGAAACGGCTGAACCGTCGCTGACGGTTGCTCCGCTATAGCCAAGACCGCCGAAATAGCTTGTTCCGTCACTGACCGTAACACCGCTGGTCAACGAGGGTTGCGAAGCGCCCGACACCACAAGTCCTGAACCGCCACCAGAGGGTGTCTGGAAGGCAAACACATCGTCGCCTACGGTCAGAGCATACCAGGTATTCGTGCTCCATGAAGAAGCCTGATAGCACGACTGCGTCAAACTGCTACCGCTCTCCAGTCCTCCTACTGCCACAATGGTTCCTCCCGTCACGTATAGCTTATAGCCGCCCTCCGTATTGGCATCGATAGCCACCTCGGGTGTTCCTGAGCAGATGGCGAAGATGGTGCCGCCCTTGATATAGCAATTGCCATTGGCATCGAGACCGTCGTTGTTCTTGCCCTGTGCATAGACATATCCGCCCGTAATCGTCATATCACCTTTCGAGTTGATGGCATCGTCATAGGCATAGGAGGCCACCTCGCCACCACTGATCTCCATCGTGCTCTTCGTCTCGATACCTTCACCGCTCGTACCATTCGTGCGCACCCACACCTTACTGCCGCCCAGCGTGATAGCGCCATCGGCCTTGATGCCCTTGGGCGACGAGGTGTCATTGCTGTACTTATACTGGCTGCCTTCGGTTATGACATACACACTGCCACCATTGAACTGTGCAGACATATCCACATTGATACCCTTGCCACCCGAACCAGTGCTCTTCAGTCGCAGTTCGCCACCGTTCACCGTCAGCGTCGAGTCGGATTTAATACAGGCAGCACCCTTGGCTTCGCGATCCGTTGAGTCGTAGGTACCATTGCCTGTGGTAATCACCGTGGTACGTCCGCCATTCACGATGATATGACTCTCACAGTTGATGCCCTTGGCTGCCGCTGCCGACACCTCCACATTCAGGATACCGCCGTTGATAAACACGCCATCGTTGGCCTTGATGCCGTGATTGGCCGTAGCCGTCACATAAATATTATTACCTTTCCTGAACACGATATAGTCGGCCGAATGGATACCGTTGTTCGACTGTCCTGTCACACTCAGCGCACCACTGCCATTGAACAGCAGTTTTCCCTTACAGTAGAGTGCCCCCTTCTGACTGCCTCCCGTACCGTCGCTGAGCGTATTCGAGGTGCCTTCAGCGAGGATGACAAAGGCACGCTTACTGCTCAGCAAGTTCAGTGCTGCGCTGTCAGGATTCTGTATGCTCACGCCATTCAGCTTCACAGCATATTTCTTATCACCCACAACGGTAAACGAGCCGTTGGTGGTCGCTCCGCTCAGTACATAGCACACGCTCTTCGTAGAGCCGTGATTGGCAACCACATGACCGCCACTGACCGTCACCTCCACACCGTTTTCGCTCTTTGCCACAGGGTTCGCCATGTCTATCGCCACCTCAGTAGTAAAACTGTTGTTCTCCAGCGCATCCTCCTCATCAGGGAAATACTCGCTGACCGTTGTCGAGGGCTCAGCCGAAGTCTTGTCCACTGCTACGGTGAAGGTAGTCAGAGCCCCCGTAGTCGAGGAGCTGCCTCCCCCGCCCTGCGAGTTTCCCCCGAATTCTCCGTAGGAGTTATACATGTTTGTCCAGTCGTCGTCAACCGAACAGGCCAAAAGGATTGAAACACATGCAATGAGCATGGCTGACAGATACTTTTTCTTCATAGTTGTCCTGATTTTTTATAGTGTAGTTTTTATAGAGTAGTCGTCCTCCGATTATCACCAGCCGCCGGGGCCACCAGGGCCACCACTATTGTTCGAGTAGGTGGAGAGCGTTACTGAAGTGCCGTTACTGATAGTAGCGTCGGTATAGCCGTTACCGCCGAAGATACTCGTGCCGCCACTTACCGTCACGCCCTGTTTCAGGGTGGGCTTCGAAGCGCCCGATACCACCAGTCCTGAACCGCCGCTCGACGGGGTCTTGAAGGCGATGGTCTCATTGCCAACAGTCATTGCATACCATTTGTTCGTGCTCCACGACGAAGCCTGATAGCATGCCTGCGTCAAACTGCTTCCGCGCTCCAGTCCTCCGATGGCGATGATGGTGCCACCCGTCACATAAAGTTTGAAGTTCTTCTCCGTATTCGCATCGATAGCCACCTCAGGCGTACGGGCTCCGATGGCGAAGATGGTGCCGCCCTTGATATAGCAGTTGCCGTTGGCATCGAGTCCGTCGTTATTCGTGGCGTAGGCATAGACAATGCCACCGCTGACGGTGAGATGACTGGCTGCATTGATTGCATCGTCCTTAGCCGTCACGTTTACGTTGCCACCCGTGATAAACAGTTCGCCCTTGCTCTCAACGCCCTCGCCCTTGGTATTGTTCACGGTCAGCGTTCCGCCTTCGATATATATATTACCCGAGTCCTCGTCCTCATGATCGGTGGTCTGTCCCGTCGATGAAGTGCCGTCGAGCTCACATTGTATGCCTTCATCGCCCACACCGCTGATGTTCACCGTACCGCTCTCCATGAGGAAATACTCATTACAGGATATGCCGTCGCCCACCGCCGAGGTGATGTTCAGCGTGAGGTTCTTGATGCGGATATAGTCACCGCTCTTGATGGCATGCTTGGTCTTGCCCACCACGTTCAGTGTGCCGTTGCCCTGCAGCTGTATCTGTCCCTTGCTGTAGAGACAGCCCTTCTGACTGCCCCCAGCGCCATCGGTCAGCGTGTTCGTAGTGTTCTTCTTCGCACTGATCTGAATGCGCTTGCCATTGCTTATCTCGATAGCCGCACCACTGGGATTGGTCAGCGTAACGCCAGCCAGGGCAACCGTACACTTATATGAGCCACCCAAGGCAAACGAGCCGTTGGTCGATGTGCCCGACAGCGTGTAGGTAATCTCGTCGCCGTCCACTGCCTCGGTATTGGTTTGCACGATGTCCACATGCGCCCCGTTTACCGTTGCCGTCACGTATTGGGCCACATTGCCAGCTATAACAACAGTGGCCGTCGTACCACTATAGGCGATACTAACGGCATTATCCTGTACTGTCGAATCATTGATTGTTATCTCGTCTATATCGCTCACCGACAGTGTCTTCCCCATAATGGTCAACGTCTTACTGTCAGCGAAGTTCATGTCGCCCGTCTGTGCCGATGGAAACAGATAAACCACGTTTCCCACCTTTACGTTCATCGTCTGGCTCCAAGCCGTGAGGGTCATCACCAGAGCCGTAAGTAGAGTAAATATTAATTTCTTCATACGCATTATTTTTGGCACAAAGATAAAGCGAACAGCCGATTCGTCAAAATATCTTCAACAAACCGGCTGTTTCGTTCAGTGAATCTGTGAATACGATTATCTCAATTTGTCTCCATGATGACTTCGGCCAACGAAGGATGCACGCGCTGGCTCGCCGCGATGACGCTGTCGCCCTCCATGAAGTAGTCCTCTCCCGCATAGTTGGTCACTCGTCCGCCTGCCTCCATCACGATCAGTGAGCCTGCCATATAGTCCCATTGTCCGATGTATCGTTCAGCATAGCCATCCAGTCTTCCAGCTGCCACATAGCACAATGCCATCGCTGCCGATCCTATCATACGGATGCTTCCCACATTGCCATAGAACCGCTCTATAAGTTCCTTTACCACAGGCTTATACGCATTACTGTTATATGGTAACTGCAAGCACAGCAGCGCATCGTTGATGTCCACATTTCCCACATGTATCGCCTCGCCATTCCGATAGGCACCTCCGTTTTTCCAGGCATAGAAACACTCGTCGGCACACACCTCATAGACCACGCCAACCAGTATCTCCTTGCCCCTTGTCAGCGCTATCGACACGGCATAGGGAGCATAGCCATGAATGAAATTCGTCGTGCCGTCCAGCGGATCGACCACCCAGAGCATCTGCTCATCACGATGCGAAGCCAGCCCTTCCTCAGTGATGAATCCTGCCTCTGGCAACAGTTTGCGCAGTTCCTCCACGATCATCGTCTCCGAGCCCTTGTCCACATACGACACATAGTCGTGAGCATGCTTGCGCTCCACCCTGTCCGTACTGAACTTCTCGCGCTCCTTTCTTATATATGCGCCTGCCTGGCGAGCCACCTCGCAGACCTCCATCGTTATTTTCTCTAAGTCCTTCATATGCGGCATTTTTACAAGTTTTTCTTCCATATTCCGATTCATGTTATCTGCATAACTTTTCTCAGCATCAAGACCAAGAAGGCAATCATGCTCCGTTTTCGCATTGCAAAATTACGAAAAAACGAGAGAAATGCAAAAAGAAAGCTTGCTTTTCTTTTCATTTCCGAGTGCCCAGTAACTTCGGCAAAGCCAATGTTACGAAAAGTTTTGGAAATGAGAAAATAATAAGTGCATCATTTGCTCCTTGCGTCTGACTGAAATGCTGGGAGTGAATACGGCAATGGTGGGTAAACTGCAAGAATGGAAACATCAAAAAACGGTACTTTGGTACTTTGGTACTTCGGTACTTTTTGATGTTTTCAAAATGAACAGAAGATAAGTAACCTTATATATAATATATAATATATATTATATATAAGGTTAAACAATTTAATAATTATTTTTTCCTCTCTTCTCTCACCGGCAGTTGTCACATAAAAAATAGCAAAAAGTACCGAAGTACCAAAGTACCAAAGTACCGTTTAACAAAATTTTTTATGGGCAGGTGGCGGATATTGATTTTTTTCTTTGTACCTTTGTAATCAAATACCGGATGAAGCATCTTTATAATAAATAACACTTTTGCAATTAATCACATAAACATAACAATGAAACGTAAAAAATACGGGAAGCCGATGACGCAGGTCATCCTGTTGCAACAACAGTGCCACATTCTCACTGTCAGCAATGGCGGTGCAGGAGCGCAGGACTACGACTGGAATGAGTATGATGAGTAACGAACCCACTAAAACGAAGAAAGCAATGAAAAAGACCATGAGATTTCTTAGCATCGCTGCCCTCGCATTGGTGGGCGCAATGATGACCAGCTGCTCAAGTAACGAGGATAACTTCATCGATACTCCGAAGCAGACCGTGAACACGAGTAATGTAGTAACCCTGACCACCACCGTAGGACTCGACGAGGGAGCCGAAGCACGAGGCACCACCCGCGCGCTGAACATTGACTATGTGAACAAACAGGCCGTGAAGACCTTCGCCGAGGGCGAGACGATGGCAGTGGTTTACAAGAACACCAACAACGAAACCGTGAAGGCCGTGAGCGAACTCCTGACGGATGGTGACATCACCAGCGGAGGCAAGTCGGCAAACTTCACCTTCGAGTTGACAGACCCCGACAAGACGCAGAACGTGACCTATATCTATCCCGCCGCAATGGCAAAGGACGACGGTACAGTGAACTACGATGCACTGGCCACACAGAACGGCACGCTGGCCACGCTCTCCAGCAGCCTTGACTTGGGTACTTACAGCGGTGCGTGGAGCGGCACTTCCCTGCCTACTGGCACGCTTGCTAACCCGCTCGCAGTGTGCGCCCTCACCCTCAAGAACAGCGACGGCAGCAGCACCATCACCAGCGGACTGACTGAGGTGACCGTCAGCGACGGCACCAACACCTACACCGTAGCTCCCACGGGCAGCACTTTTGGCGTAGATACCATCTACGTAGCTATCCGTCCCGTGACCGCCGCCCTTGAGTACACCGCCACCAACGGCACCACCAACTACACGAAGACCGCAACAAGCAGGGCATATGCTGCCGGAAACTTCTATAAGCTCGGATTGAGGATGGCGGAGGTTGTTCCCGCCGGTGCTATCAATGGCAAGTTCTCCGTAAGCAGCACCAAGAAGGTGTACTTCTCGCAGGGCAACCTGCAGTATAAGGCCAAGACGCACACCTGGCGTTTCGCCGAGCATCAGTATGATTATGTTGGGGATGCGAGCCACGGCAACGTGTATGTAGGGACAGGCAAGAGTAATAATGCCAATATTTCAAGCACATACAATGGTTGGATAGACCTCTTTGGCTGGGGCACCTCCGGTCACGAATTTGCCAGCGGGTATGGTACAGCTTATCTGCCCTGGTCAACGAGCGACAATGATGACGACTATGGCCCCACTGACGGTACTTCCAGCCTCACTGGCGATTTTGCTGAAGGGGATTGGGGTATCAACATAGGCTCCGGTTGGCGCACGCTTACTTCTGACGAGTGGTATTACCTGCTCAAATCACGCACTTGCTCCACCGTTAACGGCACCGCTAATGCCCGCTTCTGCAAGGCCAAACTCTTTAATACAACTTATGGTATCATTCTCTTCCCAGACGACTACACCCACCCCGACGGCGTAGCCGCTCCAGAGGGTATCAACTATGATGGTAGCACCAGTTGGGCTGCTAACACTTACTCCACTGAGGCCTGGGCAAAGATGGAGGAAGCTGGTTGCGTCTTCCTGCCTGCGGCAGGTTACCGCTACTACTTGGAAGGCTGGGTGATCTCCGGTGTAAACCTCGAAGCCTACTACTGGTCAAGTACGGCTGCTTTTTCCAATATGGCCTACAGCCTGAGATTCTACAGTACTGATCTGCTACCCGGTACCAGCGCCAGCGCTCGGCACTACGGGTGCTGTGTCCGTCTCGTCCACGAGTAATATCAATACACAAAAAAAGTTAATTCAGAAAGATTCCTATCGTTAGCCGACGAAAGTCGATTTTTTTAGTGTAACTTTGCACACCAAAAGCATAGAAAACCAACCAATATAAACAAAAATGAAAAGAGACAACACCATTTTCGAGTTGATTGAGAAAGAGCATCAGCGCCAGCTGAAAGGCATTGAGCTGATTGCCAGTGAGAACTTTGTAAGCGACCAGGTGATGGAGGCTATGGGTTCGTATCTCACGAACAAATATGCCGAAGGTTATCCCGGTAAGCGCTACTATGGCGGTTGCCAGGTAGTGGACGAAGTGGAGCAGCTGGCTATCGACCGTGTTTGCAAGCTGTTTGGTGCCGAGTATGCCAACGTGCAGCCTCACTCTGGTGCACAGGCCAACGCTGCTGTGCTGCTGGCCGTACTGAAGCCAGGCGACTGCTTCATGGGACTGAACCTGGATCACGGTGGTCACCTGAGCCACGGATCACACGTCAACACGAGTGGTATCCTCTATAAGCCCGTAGGTTACAACCTGAACAAGGAGACGGGTCGTGTGGACTATGACGAGATGGAGAAGCTGGCACTGGAGAACAAGCCTAAGCTGATCATCGGCGGTGGCTCGGCCTACAGCCGCGAGTGGGACTACAAGCGCATGCGTGAGATTGCCGACAAGGTGGGCGCACTGCTGATGATTGATATGGCTCACCCCGCAGGTCTGATCGCAGCCGGATTGCTGGAGAACCCTGTGAAGTATGCCCACATCGTTACCTCTACCACTCACAAGACCCTGCGTGGTCCTCGTGGCGGTATCATCCTGCTGGGTAAGGACTTCGACAATCCTTGGGGCTACACAACTCCAAAGGGCGAGATCAAGAAGATGTCGGCTCTGCTCAACAGCGCCGTATTCCCTGGACAGCAGGGCGGCCCGCTGGAGCACGTCATCGCTGCTAAGGCTGTTGCCTTCGGCGAGGCTCTGCAGCCTGAGTTCAAGGAGTGGGCTCTGCAGGTGAAGAAGAACGCTGCCGTACTGGCCGACGAGCTCATCAAGCGCGGATTCACCATCGTCTCTGGCGGTACTGACAACCACTCTATGCTAGTTGACCTGCGCTCTAAGTATCCCGATCTGACTGGTAAGGTTGCTGAGAACGCGCTCGTTGCTGCCGACATCACGGTGAACAAGAACATGGTGCCCTTCGACAGCCGCTCAGCCTTCCAGACCTCTGGTATCCGTCTGGGAACTCCCGCCATCACCACTCGTGGTGCTAAGGAGGACCTGATGGTTCAGATTGCTGCTTGGATTGAGGAGGTACTGAACGATCCTACCAACGAGGAGGTGATCGCTTCTGTACGCAAGCGCGTGAATGAGAAGATGAAGGAATATCCTCTTTTCGCATACTAAAACCTAGTGCTTGATAAGTAATTATCAAGAATTAGAGTCAATAATTCGTTTTGCTGCAAAGTTTTCATTAACTTTGCAGCAAATTTATTTATCTCACATAACTACTTATTTATGGCAACAGTCGACGACAAGAAAATTATTTTCTCGATGGTTGGAGTGAGCAAGACCATCCAACAGAATCAGAAGCAAGTGCTCAAAAACATTTACCTCAGTTTCTTCTATGGCGCAAAGATCGGCATCATCGGATTGAACGGTGCCGGTAAGTCAACACTCATGAAAATCATTGCCGGACTGGATCAGCAGTATCAGGGAGAGGTGGTGTTCAGTCCTGGATATACGGTGGGCTACCTGCCGCAGGATCCCCCACTCGACGCGACGAAGACGGTGAAGGAGAACGTGATGGAAGGCGTACAGCACGTGTATGACGCGCTGAAGGAATATGACGACATCAACGTGAAATTCGGACTGCCCGAATACTACGAGGACCCTGACAAGATGGACAAGCTGATGCAGCGACAAGCCGAACTGCAGGACATCATCGATGCTACGGATGCATGGAACATGGACTCTAAACTGGAACGTGCGATGGACGCACTACGCTGTCCTCCTGGCGACTGGAGCGTGGAGAACCTGTCGGGTGGTGAGCGTCGCCGTGTGGCACTCTGTCGCCTGTTGCTTCAGAAGCCTGATGTGCTGTTGCTCGATGAGCCTACGAACCACTTGGATGCTGAGTCTATCGACTGGTTGGAGCAGCATCTGCAGCAATACGAGGGAACGGTGATCGCCGTTACCCACGACCGTTACTTCCTGGACGATGTGGCTGAATGGATTCTGGAGCTGGATCGTGGTGAGGGAATACCCTGGAAGGGCAACTACTCAAGTTGGCTGGAACAGAAGAGTCAGCGACTGGCACAGGAGGAGAAGGCGGCCTCGAAGCGCAGAAAGACACTCGAAAGAGAGTTGGAATGGGTGCGCATGGCTCCCAAGGCGCGTCACGCCAAGGGTAAGGCTCGTCTGAACAGCTATGAGTCGATGCTGAACGAGGAGCAGAAGCAGAAAGAGGAGAAACTCGAGATATTCATCCCCAACGGTCCGCGTCTGGGCAACAAGGTCATCGAGGCGGAACATGTGGCGAAAGCGTATGGCGAGAAGACTCTGTTCAGCGACCTGAACTTCAACCTGCCGCCTAACGGCATCGTGGGTGTGATCGGTCCTAACGGCGCAGGAAAGACTACGCTGTTCCGTCTGATCATGGGACTCGAACAGGCGGATGCCGGCACATTCGCAGTGGGTGAAACGGTGAAGCTGTCATACGTTGACCAGCAACATAAGGACATCGACCCTGAGAAGTCTGTATATCAGGTGGTATCGCAAGGCAACGAGACCATCCGTATGGGTGGAAAGGATGTGAACGTGCGTGCCTATCTGTCGCGATTCAACTTCAGCGGTGCCGATCAGGAGAAGAAATGTGGCGTACTCTCAGGTGGTGAGCGCAATCGTCTGCATCTGGCAATTGCCCTGAAGCAGGAAGGCAACGTGCTGCTGCTCGACGAGCCGACCAACGATATCGACGTGAACACGCTCAGAGCCCTCGAAGAAGGCTTGGAGGCTTTCGCTGGCTGTGCTGTGGTCATCAGTCACGACCGCTGGTTCCTCGACCGTATCTGCACACACATACTGGCATTCGAAGGGGCTTCAGGCGAGAAGGGCACTAATCCTGGAGAGGTGTTCTACTTCGAAGGCAACTATTCGGAATACGAGGCGAACAAAGCGATGCGTCTGGGTCTCGATGAGCCCAAGCGTGCACGCTATCGTAAACTGATGGAGGAATAAACGGAATTCAGGAACTGGAGAAAGAAAGACTCCACGGAGTTAGAAAAGAGCAGGAGAATTAGGATGCTAATTCTTCTGCTTTTTTTCGGGCAGGCTTACCAGTAGCGGTAAGGGGGATGGCTGGCACACGGACATAATGACGAGGCACCCAATGCTTGGGCAATACACGCTGACAAACGGATTGTGCCTCCAGGGGGTCGCCTTCAGTAAGCAGGACAACGGCTTCGCCAAACTTCTCGTCCTTGCGCTTAGTAATCAGAAAAGAATGAGAGAGGTGGGGTGCCAAGAGGCGCTCCACTTCTTCTATCTGAATCTTCAGGCCGCCAGAGCAGATGGTGTTGTCCTTGCGTCCGAGGATGCGGAAACGTCCGTCAGGCGCCAACTCAGCAATATCGTTGGTGACAAGTCGTTCGGCACACACCAAGGGGGCATCGATAACGAGACAGCCATCAGCACTCAGCGATACCGTCACGGAAGGAAAAGGAGTGTACCACTGGCTGGCATCGGGCCCACTGAGTCGGCGAAGGGCAATATGCGAGAGGGTCTCCGTCATACCATAGGTGCTCCACACGGCATGAGGGAAAGCACGCAGTTGCTGGGCCAACGACGCATCGATTGCGCCACCACCAATAATCAGATGACGGATCTGCATGAGCCGTTCGCGTTCGGCTGGCACTTGCAGGGAGTTATAGACTTGCATGGGCACCATCGCAGCAAAGGTGATGGGCTCAGGAAGGATAGCGCTGAATTGGTCGGCAAGGGGATGACCGCAAGGAGGAATACTAACCAGTTGAAGATGGCGAACCAACGAGCGCACGACCATCATCTTACCGGCAATGAAATCGAGCGGCATACAGAGCAGCGCACTGTCGCCTTCGTGCAATCCCAGAAAATCGCAGGTGATACGAGCCGATGCCTCCATTCGCTTTTTCTCGACGAGGAGAGGCTTGGGCTTACCTGTAGAGCCGCTGGTGTGTACCAACAGCGTGGGGCTGTCATGATGCCATTCGGCTAAGAATTCGCTGAGTTCCATAGCTGGTCGCCTCGTATGACAAGGGGCATAGGGATATTATCTGTAAAGAGCTGACCGGTTCCAAGTCCTTGGGGCATCGTGATATGACTGCCATAGACGGAGCTACAGAACTGGGCAATCGACTGGAGCCCAATATTGCTCTCGAGCGCAGAGGTAATCCACGATCCGATGCCTTCGTTGCGGGCAATATCGATCCACTCGCGACATCCCATCATTCCTCCATGCAACGAGGGCTTCAAGACAATATAGGATGGCTTGATGATGCGCAACAGCTGACGTTTGGCATCGGGGTCGTTCACGCCGATGAGTTCTTCATCGAGGGCGATAGGTAATGGAGACTCGCGACATAGTTCGGCCATCTTAGCCCACTGTTTCTGCTTGATGGGCTGTTCGATACTGTGGATGATGGCGTATTGCGAAAGCAGTTCCAAGCGATAAAGGGCTTCGTCGGGAGAGAAGCCGCCATTGGCATCCAGGCGCAGTTCTACATCATGATGAGAGAAACGGCTGCGGATGCGCTTGACCAATTCGAGCTCGTGGTCGAAATCAATAGCGCCCACCTTCAGCTTCACACAACGGAAGCCTTGTTTGAGCTTTTCTTCCATACGGCTGAGCATCTCTTCATAGCTGCCCATCCACACCAATCCATTGATGGGAATGCCGAGTTCGCCACGAGAGAAAGGGGTATCAAAGAGGCAAGAGCCCCTACCCGACTGCTGGGCTTCGAGAGCAAGGAAAGCCGTCTCGAGACCAAAGAGCATAGAGGGATAGTCGCGCAACTGATCGTAGGGAATAGCACCTGACTGCTCTACCTGATCACAGAATCGGCGCAACACCTCTTTATATAGGTGAGGGGGCAGCGAATCACAGCTCAGATCAGGCAAAGGAGCACACTCACCCACACCGGCAAACTGACCGTCAGTGATGGTCACAAGCCAGCTCGTACGGGTGGTATAGACACCTCGCGAAGTGCCTGCAGGCTGCTTGAAATGGAACACACGTTCCTCTATATCAACTTTCATAGACGAAAGAAAATTATTTCAATTCTTAAGGAATCTGAGGATACTGGTCGAAGTCTGGCTTGCGCTTCTCCAAGAATGCCTTGCCACCTTCCTGCGCTTCATCAAGGAAATAATAGAGCATCGTGGCATCACCTGCAAGTTGCTGAATACCTGCTTGGCCATCAAGCTCGGCATTGAGTCCGGCCTTGATCATACGAAGGGCAATAGGACTACGCTCCATCATCGTCTCAGCCCAGCTAACACACTCATCCTCAAGCTGTTCGATAGGAACGACCTTGTTGACCATTCCCATCTGCTCAGCCTCCTGGGCTGTGTACTGGCGGCAAAGGAACCATATCTCACGCGCCTTCTTCTGTCCGACGATACGAGCCAGATAACTGCTTCCAAAGCCTGCATCGAAAGAGCCAACCTTAGGACCGGTCTGACCGAAGATGGCATTCTCAGAAGCAATCGTAAGGTCGCACACCAGATGAAGAACATGACCGCCACCAATAGCATAGCCATTGACCATCGCAATGACGGGCTTAGGCAACCGACGAATCTGCATCTGCACATCGAGAACACTCAGACGAGGAACACCTTCTTCATCGATATAACCACCACGTCCTTTCACATGCATATCACCACCAGAGCAGAAGGCATGCTTCACATCCTCAAGTCGCTTACCCTCAGGCACTTCACTCATAGCACCAGTGAGCAACACCACACGGATGCGCTGCAACTCACGACACATAGCAAATGCCTGACTCAGCTCCAGCGTAGTGCGAGGGGTGAAAGCATTACGATAACGAGGACGGTTGATGGTGATCTTTGCAATTCCATTATACTCTTCGAAGAGGATCTCCTCGAAGTTCTTAATTTCTTTCCACTGTCTTTGTGTCATAATATCTCTTTTTATTCGTTTCTGCGGCAAAGGTACGAATAAGTGAGCGAAATGCCAAATATTATTTAGGCATTTCCGAACGAGAGTACTATCGGCAAAGCCAAAGGTACGAATAAGTGAGCGAAATGCCAAATATTATTTAGGCATTTCCGAACGAGAGTACTATCGGCAAAGCCAAAGGTACGAATAAGTGAGCGAAATGCCAAATATATTCTTTTATATCATCAAACAAAAAGCGGCCCTCACTACGAGAGCCGCTTCGCATTTTATTGATCATTAAAGGGATTAATCCTCTTCCTTCATCTCTGCCTCATGATCCTTGATGAGCTGCTGCTGGATGTCATTCGGAACAAGCTCATAAGAAGCAAACTTCGTGGTGAACGAAGCGCGACCACCAGTGAGAGAACTGAGGGCAATCGAATAGTTCGACAGTTCCTTCAGAGGAATCTTTGCCGACAACTTCTGATAACCTGCCTCAGAGTCCATACCCATGATGATAGCACGACGACCCTGCAGATCAGACATCACATCACCCATATAGTCGGCTGGAACATATACTTCAAGGTCGTAGATGGGCTCCAACACCTTAGGACCTGCCTCACGGAAGGCTGCTGAGAAAGCATTGCGGGCGGCCAACATGAACGAAAGCTCATTTGAGTCAACGGGGTGCATCTTACCATCATAGACAATAACACGCACGTCGCGAGCATAAGAACCTGTCAACGGACCTTGCTCCATACGCTCCATAATACCCTTCAGGATAGCTGGCATGAAGCGCATATCGATAGCACCACCTACAACAGAGTTGATGAAGACAAGCTTACCACCCCACTCCAGATCTTTTTCTTCCTTGGACTTGATGTTCATCTTGAACTCCTGTCCGTTGATAGTGAACGATGTGGGATCAGGCATACCGTCAGCATAGGGCTCAACAATCAGATGAACCTCACCAAACTGACCTGCACCACCTGACTGTTTCTTGTGACGATAGTCGGCACGTGCCATCTTCGTGATGGTCTCACGATAAGGAATCTTCGGCTCCAGATAGTCAATCTTGATCTTCTCGTTGTTCTCCATACGCCACTTCAGCGTGCGCAGGTGGAACTCACCCTGACCATGAACGATAATCTGACGCAACTCCTTAGACTGCTCAACAACCCATGTAGGATCCTCCTGACGCATCTTGGTCAGAGCAGCCATCATCTTCTCAGTCTCAGCCTCATTCTGAGCCTTAATAGCACGAGAATACTTCGAATTAGGATATTTGATAAAATCATAACGCCACTCACAGTCTTTGCCATTGAGTGCGTTGCCTGTCTTCACATCCTTCAACTTAACGGTACAGCCGATATCGCCTGCCTTCAACTCATCGACTGGAATACGATTGGCACCTGCACAAGCATAGATAGTACCAATGCGCTCCTTAGAACCACGATCAGCGTTGGTCAAATCATCACCACTCTTCACAGAACCGCTCATCACCTTAAAGTACTGAACCTCACCGATATGAGGCTCTACACCTGTCTTAAAGAAGTAAAGGGATGCAGGACCGTTGGAATCATGACTGATCTCCTCACCACGAGTATTGCGGACCTTCGGCATTTCACTAACGAAAGGAACAACATTGCCCAAGAACTCCATCAAACGACGAACGCCCATATCCTTACCTGCACAAACACAGAATACTGGGAAGATGCTACGAGTAACCAAGCCCTTACGGATGCCTTCACGCATCTCGTCTTCTGTCAGACTCTCACTCTCAAAGAACTTCTCCATCAAGGTATCATCATTGGCAGCAGCTGCCTCGACAAGTGCAGCATGCAGCTCCTTTGCTTTCTCCATCTGATCGGCTGGAATCTCCTCAATAATAGGAGCTCCACCCTCTGGCTTCCATGAATATTTCTTCATGAGCAGTACATCGATGACTGCATTAAAGCCTGCACCTGTAGCAATAGGATACTGAACAGGTACACATTTCTCACCGTAAATCTCACGCATGCTGTTCAGCATCGCATCGAAATCACAATTGTCGCGATCCAACTGATTTACAAGGAAGATAACTGGTTTCTGTAACTTATCAGTATAACGGAAAGCATTCTGTGTTCCTACTTCAGGACCATACTGACCGTTAATCAGAATAACAGCCTGATCAGTAACGTTCAGGGCTGTAATAGCACCACCGACAAAGTCGTCCGAACCTGGACAGTCGATGATATTCAACTTCTTATTATTCCATTCAACGTGGAAGACCGTAGAAAATACTGAGTAACCATATTCCTGCTCAACAGGGAAATAGTCACTCATCGTGTTTTTACCTTCTACAGTGCCGCGACGCTTAATGATACCGGCTTCATAGACCATTGCTTCGGCAAGAGTTGTCTTGCCGCTACCCGCACTGCCAAGCAATGCAATGTTTTTAATTTCGTTTGTCTGATAAACTTTCATAGTTTTACAGGTTTAGTTATTAAATATGGTTATTGGTTATATTTGCTATATTTAGCGGCCTCTAAATTAAATAATTTACCTCGAAACACCAAAGGAAGTGACAAAAATTAAACAAAAATTAGTATTTTCTTCGTCTACGAGCCTCTTAAGGGGATAAAAAAGGAAGGCAAAGGAGATTGTTATGAATGAAAAGGTTAGTATTATTTTACGAAAAGGATATTATTATATATAATGGATATACATAAAAAAAGAAGGATCATAACATATGTATGACCCTTCTTGATTGTATGAAAAGTTTTTTCGAAACTTATTCTGCAGCGAGAGTGAAGCGACGGAAATTTGCAATCTTCAGCTCCTTGTCCTGCTGAGCGAGCCACTGAGAAACAGTAGCCTTGTCGCCATCACCGAACTGGAACTCCTGGTCAACCAGACAGTTCTCCTTCAAGAACTTCTGAACACGACCCTTTGCAATGTTCTCGATCATCTGCATCTTCAGCTGAGCCTCACCCTCAACCTTTGCGTCAGCAATAACCTTGCGAGCCTCGTCAGCCTGAGCCTGTGTCAGCCAGCCCTTAGACATATTGCTCTCAATGTGGTCCTCGCTATCAACGAGATTGGGGTTAATACCAGCCTTCTTAAGCTTCATCTCAACGAACTTCTCAACCTGCTCCAGCTTGGTCTTCTCAACAGCAGTCTTGTACTCCTCATCAAGAACCTTCTGGTCAACGCTCTGAGCGTCGAGAGCAACAGGCTTCATAGCTGCTACCTGCATAGCCAGCTTGTGGCCAGCCTCCTGGTTCTCCTTGTTCAGCTGAACCATAGTGCAGAGAGTATGCTTGCCCATGTGGTCATAAGCCTCAATGTTTGCACCTTCGAGAACCTGATAGCCGTCGAGCTCCATCTTCTCACCAGTGATACCAGAACGCTGTGTTACAGCCTCACTTGCCTTCTGACCATTGATATTGAGTTCGTTAACTTCGTCGAGGGTCTTGCACTTGTTAGCAACAGCTGCATCCAGAATGCTCTGAGTAAGAGCAATGAAGTCAGCACCGTTAGCAACGAAGTCGGTCTCACACTTCAGGGCGATGATAGCACCGAAGCCGTTCTCAACCTTTGCAAGTACACAACCATTTGAAGTCTCACGATCGCTACGCTTTGCAGCGATAGCCAAACCACGCTCACGGAGCAACTCCTTAGCACGGTCGAAGTTTCCTTCAGCCTCAGTCAGAGCCTTCTTTACGTCAGCCAGACCTGCGCCAGTCATTGCGCGAAGCTTTTTAATATCGTCAATTGAAATTGCCATTGTTCTTTTGAATTATTCAATTAATACTTAAATATTACTCTGCAGCGGGAGCTTCCTCAGTAGCAGGTGCTTCCTCAGCAGCGGGAGCCTCAGCGCTCTTGCGAGCACGACGTGCGGGCTTGCGCTCCTCGACCTCAGCTTCAGCCTGAGCCTCAGCAGCCTTCTCGTCAGCCTTCTCAGCCTTACGCTCCTCGAGACCCTCAGCGATTGCAGCGCAGCAAGCATTCAGGATAACCTCAACGCTGTCCTTTGCATCATCGTTTGCAGGAATCACGAAGTCGATATTCTTAGGATCGCTGTTGGTATCAACAATACCGAATACGGGAATACCCAGACGGTTAGCTTCACGAACAGCAATATTCTCCTTCATTACGTCAATAACGAAGAGAGCGCTTGGCAGACGGGTCAGGTCAGCGATAGAACCGAGGTTCTTCTCGAGCTTAGCGCGCTGACGGGTAACCTGAAGAAGCTCGCGCTTTGACAGGTTGCCGTATGTACCGTCATTCATCAGCTTATCGATGTTAGCCATCTTCTTCACAGCCTTGCGGATGGTGGGGAAGTTGGTGAGCATGCCACCAGGCCAACGCTCGATAACATAAGGCATATTAATGCTAGAAGCCTTCTCGGCAATGACTTCCTTTGTCTGTTTTTTAGTACCTACGAAGAGGATTTTCTTGCCCTGACGGGCGATGGCCTTCAGTGCCTCTGCAGCGTCGTCAATCTTAACAACGGTCTTGTGGAGGTCAATAATGTGAATACCGTTACGCTCAGTATAGATGTAAGGAGCCATAGCGGGGTTCCACTTACGCTTCAGGTGACCAAAGTGGCATCCAGCCTGGAGCAGCATATCAAAATTTGTTCTTGCCATTTTCTTTTTTCTTTTAAAATGTTGTTTACTTTCTTTTTAAATTCTTGTTAGAATCAGCCAAGTGGTAGTCTTGTTTGACTAGGTCTTACTAGCTCGGCCAGCATAGACTAGCCAGAATCCACCCGGTTTAGATACTAAACTGTTCAGTATCAGCATCGGCCAATAGCAAAATGCTAAAAGCCAACAACCAATATTAACGCTTACTGAACTGGAAGCGACGACGTGCCTTGGGACGACCTGGCTTCTTACGCTCAACCTCACGGCTATCACGTGTAAGGAATCCCTGTGCCTTCAGCGACTTCTTGTCCTCAGCATTTACCTTAACAAGTGCACGGGCAATTGCAAGACGCAGAGCCTGGCTCTGACCTGTAAAACCACCACCGTCAAGGTTAGCCTTAATATCATACTTCTCAGCAACCTCAAGCAGATTCAGTGGCTGTTTAACCACATACTGAAGGATTGCAGAGGGGAAATACTCAGTCAAGTCTTTCTTATTAATCGTAATCTTACCAGTTCCTTCTGAAAGATATACGCGAGCTACCGAGCTCTTACGACGACCTATTGCGTTAATTACTTCCATTTTCTTCTACTTATTTATACTGGTTAATATCAATAGCCTTTGGCTGCTGAGCCTCGTGCTTGTGCTCTGTTCCCTCATATACATAGAGGTTGTTCAGCAGGCTGCGGCCAAGAGGGCCTTTGGGCAGCATGCCCTTCACTGCGTGGCGAATGATGCGATCAATACCATTAGGACGCTTGCGCAATTCTGCAGGTGTATTAAAACGCTGACCACCAGGATAGCCAGTATAACGTGTGTAGACCTTATCGGTCTCCTTCTTGCCGGTGAAAACCACCTTAGCAGCATTAATGATGATAACATTGTCGCCGCAATCAACGTGAGGTGTGTAGCTTGGCTTGTACTTACCACGGATCAGCTTAGCGACCTTTGAAGCGAGACGACCAACGACCTGATCGGTTGCATCGATTACGACCCACTCCTTTTTGGCTGTCTCCTTATTAACAGAGACGGTCTTGTAACTTAAAGTGTTCATTCTTAAAAATTTTACTAAAAAACAGTTTTTTAAAAAATAAATTCTGACAGCACTCTTTGCTGCCCTCTCATGTTTGGAAAAGCGATTCACAAACCACGTTGTCCGGCCAAAGACATACGCTATTTACACGCCATCCGCGGGGATTCTAAGACTCTCCCCTGCATAATCGGACTGCAAAGGTACAACTTTTAAATGATAATGCAGAACAGTTATTAGTTCAGCGACGTGTTTTTTACGTTTATTTAACAAAACACACTGAATAAACAATAAACGAAAAGCATACAAAAAGAAAGTAACTTGGAAAAACAAGTTTCCCAAGCTACTCTCGAATTATTAGGTTTGAAGTTATTATTTATTCACCTGATACTTAGTATCTCCGTCCTTGAAAAAAGCATTAATCTGCTTAGCTGCTGCAATACCAGCATTAATATTTGCTTCAGCAGTCTGAGCGCCCATCTTCTTAGGAGTAGAGAAATAGCGACCTTCGAACTTAGCGAAGTCATCATTGGCATCAGGCATGATATCAGTAACAAACTTCAGATCATCACGCTCGGCCATCAACTTAATCAAGCCTGCCTCATCGATAACCTCTTTACGTGCTGTATTCACAAGAACACCACCCTTCTTCATCTTACCAACCAAAGCATAGTTAATGCTCTGCTTGGTTTCAGGAGTAGCTGGAATATGCAAAGATACGACATCACAAGTTTCGAAAAGTGCATCCTGGTTAGCAACAGCATGAACGCCAGCCTTTTCGATAACCTCTGCAGGACAGAAAGCATCATAAGCATATACATCCATACCAAAGCCTTTGGCAATACGGGCAACATTACGACCAACGTTTCCAAATGCAAGGATACCAAGTTTCTTACCCAAAAGTTCAGAACCGCTCTTGCCGTTATAGAAACCGCGAACAGCCATCACCAACAGACCGAACACGAGCTCAGCAACTGCATTGGCGTTCTGACCTGGAGTATTTTCAGCAACTACATTATGAGCTGTTGCTGCAGCAAGGTCGATATTATCATAACCAGCACCTGCGCGAACCACGATCTTCAACTGCTTAGCAGCATCAAGCACTTCAGCATCAACTTTATCCGAACGAATAATCAATGCGTCAGCATCTTTAACCGCATCAAGCAACTGAGCCTTTTCCGTATATTTTTCAAGCAGTACGAGCTCATTACCTGCAGCTTCTACTTCTGCTTTAATACCATTTACAGCAGCTGCTGCAAAAGGCTTTTCTGTTGCAACTAATACTTTCATACACATTAATATATTATATATTAGTGATTAGCTTCGAACTCCTTCATGCATGCTACGAGTGCATTGCATCCTTCGATTGTCTGAGCGTTATAGCAAGATGCACGGAATCCACCAACTG
>Ga0265298_10001077_pt1 | contig 40174 bp, 28 predicted proteins | sample AusTroGonzalo_MG_3_FD_193486 | JGI IMG/M metagenome (GOLD analysis project Ga0265298, IMG submission 193486) | Bovine rumen microbial communities from tropical cattle in Woodstock, Queensland, Australia - Gonzalo_01 | ecosystem: Host-associated > Mammals > Digestive system > Stomach > Rumen ... | reverse complement strand
AAGTCCCATCCGGAACTGACGGCGAAGACCGCCTGGCGCGTGGGGGACACCTGGAAGGAATGGAATACGACCGGAAAGCGGTACGAAGGCACCTACGGCGGTTTCCTGTCCCAGCAGGACGTGCGGGAAATCGTGGCCTATGCCGCGGCGCACCACATGACCATCGTCCCGGAGATCGAGATGCCGGGCCATTCCCAGGAAACGGTGTACGCCATCCCGGGCGTCGGCTGCAAGCCGGATTCCGATGACCTCTGCCCCGGCAAGGAAGCGACCTTCCAATTGCTGGAGGACGTGCTCTCCGAGGTGATGGACCTCTTCCCCTCGGAGTTCATCCACATCGGCGGGGACGAGGCCGGGAAGCGGGACTGGCCCGACTGCCCGGACTGCCGCCGCCGAATGCAGGAAGAGGGGCTCCAGACGGTGGAGGAACTCCAGAGTTACCTGGTCCGCCGGATCGAGGGTTTCCTGAATGCCCATGGACGCCGGCTCATCGGCTGGGATGAAATCCTGGAAGGCGGCCTGTCCCCGAACGCCACGGTAATGTCGTGGCGGGGGACCGAAGGTGGCCTGGAAGCCATCCGGCAGGGCCACGACGCTGTGATGACCCCCGGCAACCGCTGCTACCTGGACAAGGTCCAGGATGCGCCCGTCCGCGAACCGGCGGGCTGGGGCGGTTATCTGCCCATTGACAGCATCTATGTCTATGATCCCGCCGCCGGTATTCCGGAGGCATCCCGGGAGCACCTGCTGGGTGTTCAGGGCAATCTCTGGCACGAGCTCATCCCCGAGCCGTCCCATACGGAATACATGCTATACCCGCGCGTCTTCGCCATCGCGGAGATCGGCTGGAGTCCGCTCGAAGCGAAGGATCCTTCCGATTTCCGGGAACGGGCGACGGCCCACGCCGCCGACCTGCGGGAGCGCGGCTACACGACGTTCAAGTTGGAGGAGGAAGTGGGCAACCGCCCGGCCTCCCGGGTAACGGAAGATCACCTGGCCCGCGGGGCGAAGGTCACCTATGCCGACCCGTGGCACCCGAGATATCCCGCGGCGGGCGCGGCGACCCTGACTGACGGCGTCCTTGGCAGCTGGTCCTACGGCGACCGCCGTTGGCAGGGCTTCCAGAGCGATGTGGATGTAACCATCGACCTGGGCGCCGTGAAACCGGTGCACTATGTCACCGCGACCTTCCTCTCCGATCCGGCCTCCTGGATCTACCTGCCAGACCGGGTGAGCGTGGAGTATTCCGTGGATGGGGAGCATTTCGCCCTCGCTGCCATGCTCCTGAACGAGAATCCGAACGGAACCTACGTTCCCTTCGGCGCTTCCGTGGGACAGGAGGCTCGCTACATCCGCTACCACGCTTTCCGGACGAAGGAATGGCTGTTCGTGGATGAGGTGCTGGTTTACTGATGATGGCCCGTCGAATGGAACTTCCTTAGAATCAGTCTTTTATGCAAAATTGCCTGGTCAAAAACGACCAGGCAATTTTCGTTAATCCATTGACTTTCTGTCGATTCCATTCGACGGGCCTCAGAGGTCCAGCAGGCCCTCGGGGATTTCCATCTGCAGGGTGCGGCTGGATTCATCGACGGAAAGGACCAGTTCCTCGTGGAGGGGGAGCAGGACTTCCCCGTGACCGGTGTCCACGTAGATGCAGGGGTTGCCCGGGATGTCCTCGTGGGCCGAGACGGTGCCGGCTTTCCGGCCGTCGGCGTCCAGGACGGTCCAGCCGGTGAGGTCTTCCTCTTCGTCCTCGTAGAGGTCGTCTTGGGCATAGACGTTGGCGCCGGCCAGTTCGTCGGCATCCGTGAGATTGTGAACGCCGGTGAGGCGGACGAGGGCGCGGGAGACGCCCCGCTGGGTAAACGATTCAAAATAAAAGGGAACCGGAAGTCCATCGAATTCGATGAACACCGGTTCCTCAAGGTCGATATCTTCCGGCGCAATCCCGATGAACCCCATCAGGAGTTCTCCGTCGCGGCCGTTGGATTTCAGTACCTGCGCGATCCGCTGCATTATTCGGCAGGGGTCTCGGCGGCGGCAGCGGCCTCGGCGGCAGCCTCTTCGGCGGCCTTGCGGGCGGCTTCCTCAGCCTCAGCCTTCTTCTTGGCGATGGCTTCGGCGCGGGCCTCGTTGACCTTGGCCTCGGCGGCCTTGGCTTCCTTCGCCTTGGCGATGGCCTCGTTCTTCAGGCCGGTCTTCTTTGCGGAGATCTTCTCGTCCTGCTGGGCCTTCCAGGCGGCGAACTTCTCGTCGGCCTGGGCCTGGGTCAGGGCACCCTTGGCGACACCTTCCTGGAGGTGCTTCCGGAGGAGGACACCCTCGTAGGAGAGGATACGGCGGGCCGTCAGCGTGGGCTGGGCACCGACGTTGAGCCACTTCAGGGCCTTGTCGCTGTCGAGGATGATGGTGGCAGGGTTGGTGTTCGGGTTGTAGGAGCCGAGCTGCTCGATGAAACGACCGTCACGCGGGGAACGGGAATCGGCCACAACAATGTGGAAGAATGCGAAATTCTTCTTACCGTGGCGCTGGAGTCTGATTTTAACAGCCATTGTGAATCTGTTTTATTTTGTTAATAAATGCGTTATGCAACCTGCACGAGGTTGCGGACGGCAAAGATACGACTTTTTTCCGGAATCCCAGCGACCATTCGCCGATTTTTCTTTATTTTTGCGCTATGATTATTCAGGCAAAAGGAATAGAGAAGAGTTTCGGCACGCTGAAGGTGCTGAAAGGCGTGGATTTCGGGGCGGACCGGTCGGAGGTCGTGGCCATCATGGGAGCGTCCGGCGCGGGAAAATCGACCCTGCTGCAGATTCTGGGCACGCTGTCCACGCCCGACGCGGGGACGCTCACCATCGACGGGACCGATGTCCTGCACCTGGGGTCCCGGGAGCTTTCGGCCTTCCGGAACCGGCGGATCGGCTTCGTGTTCCAGGCGCATCACCTGCTGCCTGAATTCGATGCGCTGGAGAACGTGATGATTCCGGCGCTCATCGGCGGCGTCCCTTCCCGGGAGGCAAAGGAAAAGGCCCGCCGCCTGTTGGGCGAAGTGGGCCTGTCGGAGCGGCTTTCCCATAAGCCGTCGGAGCTGTCCGGGGGCGAGCAGCAGCGCGTGGCCATTGCCCGGGCCCTTGTGAATGATCCGGCCATCCTGTTCGCCGACGAACCGTCGGGTAACCTGGACAGCCGGACCAAAGAGGAGATCCATCGTCTGTTTTTCGATCTGCGGGACCGCCTGGGGCAGACCATCGTGATTGTCACGCATGACCCCTCGCTGGCGGCGCTCTGCGACCGGACGCTGGTGATGCGGGACGGTCAGTTTATTCTTCCTTCTTCTGGTTCTGACCCGTCCAGCCGCGGAACTGTTCTTTGATCTGTTCGCCACGCTCCCGCCACTGCTGCTTCTGCTCTTCGCTCATGCGGAAGTTGGGGAAGTTGCCGTTCCCGAGGCGGCCGATCTGCTGGTGGCGGAAACGTTCTTCGGCCACATAGTAGCGGGCGACCTTTTCGGCGGGGAGGGCTTTCAGGAGCTTGTTCATGTACTTGGTCTCGAAGCCTTCGTTCTTTTCCTTGGCATCGACATAAGCCTTCACGAGCTTTTCCATCTCCTTGCCGGTCTTGCCGTCCTGGACGCCCTTTTCCATGGCGTCGTAGGCCTTTTTCACGGCCTCGAACGACTCGCGCTGCGCCTTCTGGATTTCATTGTAGATGGGCCAGAAGACCTGGGCTTCGCTCTCGGTGAGGTCGATCTGCTCGGTCAGGAAGGCGACCTTCTCGGCCCGGACGCGCTCGCGCCAGCCCTCTTCGCCACCCCGGCGCTCCCGGTGGGGCCCCTGGGCGAAAGCGCCCGCCGCCAGGACGGTGAGGGCGCACAGTACACTAATAACCTTCTTCATAGCTGAGATAATTCAGATGTTCAACGGAAATGCCGTCTGCGAGCAGGAAATTGACGATGTCCTCGGGATACAGGCCTTCTTCTTCCTCCTCCCATGCGGCCATGTCGACAAGGGCCGCTCCGTCCGGATCCAGGGCGTCGGCGAGGTAGGAAACATAGGTCCATGGATCGTCCTCCGCGGGGACGGCCGTCTGGCGGAGGATTGCGTTCCCGATCATCACGGCCACGAGGAAACTCGCGGCGATGGCGACGTAAGGGGTCAGGCGCACCATGATTCCGGAAGGGGAAACCTGCTTGCGGGCGGGAATCCCTTCCAGGCGCTGCTGCAGGTCTTCGAAGTATCCTGCCGGCGTGGATATGTCATTTCTTTTGCTCATAGACAGTTATATAGACACGGTCAATTCCCGGAAGTTTAATCGGTTCCTGAGAAAAGATCATGGCCCAGGGCTGCGCGCACTTTTTCCTGGGCAATGTGGTAGGAGGCCTTGAGCGCGCCCGTGGAGGTGCCCAGGATCTCGGACATCTGCTCGTAGGGCATCTCGTCGTAGTAGCGGAGGACGAACACCTGCCGCTGTTTTTCAGGCAGTTTCGCCACGGCCTTGGACAGGGCGCGATCCGCGGCGTCCCCGTCGAAGAAGGGGTCGTCGTCGATGCGGCGCTCCATTTCGGTGTCAATGCTGGAGAAGCGGAGGGCGGCGCGCACCTTCTCGCGGCGGAGCCAGTTCAGGGTCTCGTTCGTGGCGATGCGCCAGATCCATGTAAAAAGCTGCGCCTCCCCCCGGAACGAGGGAAGCGCAGTCCAAATCTTGAGGAAGATTTCCTGGACGAGGTCGTCGGCGTCTTCGTGATTGTTCACCCAGCGGCGGACGTGCCAGTAGACACGCTCGCTGTAGTCTTTCACAATCTCGTTGAAGAGTCGCTCGGCACCATCCATTTACTTCCTGGCGATGGCCTTCTTTGCCGCCTCGGCGATGTGCTGGGCGTCCAGGCCGTACGCCGCCATCAATGCAGAAGGCGTGCCACTCTGGCCGAAAAGGTCCTTTCCGTTCACGAATTCCACCGGGGTCGGCAGGGCGCGGGCGAGCAGGCCGGCCACGGCCTCGCCGAGACCGCCGGCCATGTTGTGCTCCTCGGCCACCACGATGGCCTTGGTCTTCACGGCGGAGTCAAGGATGGCAGCCTCGTCCAGGGGCTTGACGGTGGCCATGTTGATGACCTCGGCGCAGATGCCCTCGGCCTCGAGGATTTCCGCAGCCTGGAGGGCCTCCCACACGAGGTGGCCGCAGGCGACGATGGTGACGTCCTTGCCCTCATTGAGGATCTGGGCCTTGCCGATCACGAACTCCTCGTTCTCCGGGGTGAAGTTCGGGACGCTCGGACGGCCGAAGCGCAGGTACACGGGGCCGACATACTTCGCGGCGGCGATGGTGGCGTTCTTCGTCTGGTTGAAGTCGCAGGGGTTGATCACGACCATTTCCGGAAGCGCGCGCATGAGGGCCATGTCCTCCATGGTCTGGTGGGTTGCACCGTCCTCGCCGAGGGTAATGCCGGCGTGGGAGGAGGCGATCTTCACATTGGCCTTGCCGTAGGAGACTTCCTGGCGGACCTGGTCATAGACGCGGCCGGTCACGAACTCCGCGAAGGAGCCGATGAAGGGAATCTTGCCGGTGATGGCGAGACCCGCGGCGGCGCCGACCATATTGGCCTCGGCGATACCGCACTGGATGAAACGCTCCGGGAACTCCGCGGCAAAGGCGTCCATCTTGAGGGAGCCCTTGAGGTCCGCGGTAAGGGCGACGACGCGGCTGTCCGCGCGGCCGGCTTCGAGAAGGCCCACGCCGAATCCGCTGCGGGTGTCCTTCTTTCCTGTATCGATGTATTTTTTCATGATGTCTAAGGAATTAAAGATTTCTCGACTTCGCTCGAAATGACAAATGGAATCTCTCGATAAGACAAAGGGAATCAGAAGTCACCCAGGGAGGTCTCACCCAACTGCTTGAGGGCGTCTTCGAGCTGCTCGGGCTTGGGGACGGAGCCGTGCCACTTGTGGGTGCCGGCCATGAAGTCCACGCCGTGGCCCATTTCGGTCTTGAAGAGGATCATCGTGGGCTTGCCGCTGCCCTTGCCGGCCTTGGCCAGCTCGAAGGCCTTTTTGATGGAATCGAAATCGTGGCCTTCGGCGACGATGGTGTTCCAGCCCCAGGCAGTCCACTTCTCGGCGAGGTCGCCTTCACCGGCCACTTCCGCGACGGGACCGTCGATCTGCTTGCCGTTCCAGTCGGTCATGGCGATAAGGTTGTCCAGCTTGTGGAACACGGCGAACATGCCGGCTTCCCAGATCTGGCCTTCCTCGGATTCACCGTCACCGCAGAGGCAGAAAACGAAGTTGTCATCCTTGTCCAACTTCTTGCCGAGGGCGAGGCCGCAGGCGGCGGACAGGCCCTGGCCCAGGGAACCGGAGGCCTGGAAGATGCCGGGGAGGCTCTTCCGGATGGACGGGTGGCCCTGCAGGCGGGCGCCGAACGTACGGAAGGTGGCGAGTTCCGATGCCGGGAAGTAACCGGCACGGGCGAGCACGGAATAATAGACCGGGGTCATGTGGCCGGCGGAGAGGATGAACATGTCCTGTCCCTTGCCATCCCGGGTCCAGGTAGCCGGGTCCTGCTTCATCACATTGAAATACAGGGTCGTGAGGATGTCGGTGGACGACATGGATCCGCCCGGATGGCCGGACTTCGCGGCACACACCATCCTCAGGATGTCCCGCCGCACCTGCGTCGAGACTTCTTGGAGTTGATCGTTGCTGTACATATCTGAAAGCGTAAAATTCCGAATTCCCACAAAGATACATTTTTTCCGCCATATTCCCTTCATTTTTGGAACTTTTTGTACTTTTTGCAAAAAGTAATCCCGTTTTTTCCATTATCTTTGTGCCGTCTATGGAAATTGCCCTGCAAGGTCACTACGGTTACAGGAGGCTGATATCGTCCTCGGTTCCGAGCATCCTGATGATGCTCGTGATGAGCATATACAGTGTCGTGGACGGGCTGTTCGTGTCCAATTTCGTGGGGACATCGGCCTTTGCGGCCCTGAACATCATCTGGCCGGCGGTCATGCTGGTCGGGGCCCTGGGCCTGATGGTGGGGACGGGCGGATCGGCCCTGGTTTCCAAGACGATGGGGGAGGGCGACCATTACCGGGCCGACGTCATCTTCAGCATGCTCATCCGGTTCACCATCATCCTGTCGTTCGTGTTCATGATCCCGCTGCTGGCTTTCATGGAACCGCTCGCCCGACTGCTCGGGGCGGAAGGGGACACGGTGCGCCTGTGCGTGATATACGGCAGCATCTGCACCCTCGGCCTGCCCGCCTTCATGCTCCAGATGTGCTTCCAGTCGTTTTACATGACGGCGGAGCGGCCGCAGCTCGGGACGGTGATGTCCCTCGTGTGCGCCTTTACGAACATGGCCCTGGACGCGCTGTTCATTGTCGTGTTCCGGTGGGGGCTTGCCGGGGCTGCTGCCGCGTCGATGCTGGCCTGCTGCGTGGGCGGCTTCTTCCCGCTGTGGTATTTCTCCAGCCGGCACAACAAGAGTTCGCTCCGCATGGTCCGCTCCCGCTTCGAGCGCGAACCCCTGCTCCAGGCTTGCTCCAACGGCCTTTCCGAGTATGTGGGCAATATCTCCTGGAACATCCTCGCCATCAGTTATAACCTGCAGCTGCTCCGGATGATGGGCGAAAACGGCGTGGCGGCCTTCTCGGTCCTCCTGTATTACGGATATATCTTCGCGGCCGTTTTCTTCGGGTACAACATCGCCGTGACGCCGGTCATCGGCTACAACTACGGGGCGGAGGACAAGGCCGAACTGAAGAGCCTGCTGCGGCATTCGGTCGTCCTGCTGTTGGTGCTCGGGGCCTTGATGACCCTGGTGTCGGAGCTTTCCGCGCGCCCCGCCGCGCGGTTGTTCGTGGGCTATGACCCTGCCTTATCGGCCCTTACGGAACACGCGATCCGGCTGTATATGCTCAGTTTCTTCATCTGCGGCATCAACCTGTTCGCATCGGCCTGGTTCACGGGCCTGGGGAACGGCAAGGTATCGGCCGTGCTCTCTTTTACCCGCAATTTGATCTTCGAGCTGGGCTTCGTCTTCCTCCTCCCGGCTTTGCTGGGTCCCGACGGCATCTGGCTCGCCGTCGATGCCGCCGATTTCTGCATGCTCATCCTCGCCACGACCCTGATTCTCGCATATCGCAAGAAGTACGGGTATTAAAGGTTGCTGACAATATCCTTGTATTTCCTTGAGACGGGCAGTTCGATGTCATTGACATAGAGAAGGTCCCCGTCGACCCGGGAGATAGCGTCCTTGTTGACCAGAAAAGACCGATGGATGCGGATGAAGTGCGGTTTCAGGATAGCCTCCCACTGGGAGATGGGGGTCCTATTTTTGAAACGTCGGTCGCCGGTGGCGATAACGGTGGTGATGTCGTCGTTGGATTCGACGTAAAGGATTTCTTCGACATGGATGGTGACGGGTTTCCGGTCCGATGTGAACGTGATGGGAGCCGGCTTGGTCGGGCGTTTCCTGTCTAACCATGATTCGAAGAAATAGCTGCCGGCGGCCAGGGTGGTCAGGATAAGGGCGATGAAAACGGGATTCGTCAGGATTTGCGGAAGGTCCGGCCAGGCCGATACCGGCAGGGGACGGTTCTCCCGGAAGGTGATGATGATGTAATGGGCGATGAGGAAAAGGAGGATTTCCGCCACCAGGATTCCCAACACGAGGAAAACCGTGTCCTTGACGCCCCGTACCTTGGGGAAGAAGTATTTGGCGGCTAGGGCGCCGGGAAGGAACATCGACCCGATGAACAGCGCTTCCAGGAACTGGTAGCCGACGCTGGTGAGGACGACCGCCACCAGCAGGATGGATACAATCCAGTACGATATGATCAGGAACCGTTTCATCGCTCCAGTACAAAATTAGCATAAAAAACGTATTTCCGCACGCCCCGGACACGAAAGGGGGGATTTGACAGGCTATCGTGGGGTTTCGGCTTTGGGAAAGAGCGACCGTCCCTTACCTTTGCGACAGAAAGTCAAACCCAATAAATCGATCGCATCATGTTCAAACTTTTCATGCAGGGAGGAGCCGGCTTCATGACCATCCTCACCGTCCTTCTGGTCGCCATCTTTTTCGCCGCCTGGAAAGCCCCGCGCTGGATCAAGGAAATCGGCACATTCGCCCTGGTGTTCGGATTCCTGACGCTTCTTATCGGCCTTTACCAGATGTTTGTCGCGCTGCAGCAGGTCGCCTCGGACATTGGAGAAGGGGTAACCGGCGTTTTCGACCTGGTTTCCCCCGACGTCCTCTTCGGTGGGTTGAAAATCGCCCTGATTCCCGTCTTCTATGGCATCATCATCTACTTGATTTCGCTGGTTGTCCGAATCATCAAGAAGCCGAGGCTGTAAGCGGAGCCGGTTCATGGTCAAACCCATAAAAACAATCGCATCATGTTCAAACTCTTCATGCAAGGAGGAGCCGGATACATGACCATCCTCACGATTCTTCTGGTCGCCATCTTTTTCGCCGCCTGGAAAGCCCCGCGCTGGATCAAGGAAATCGGTACTTTCGCCCTGGTGTTCGGAATTCTGACGTTCTTTATCGGCCTGTACCAGATGTTCAACGCGCTGCAACAGGTTGCCTCTGCCATCGGAGAAGGGGTCGACAGCGTCTTCGACCTGGTTTCTCCCGGCGTTTATTTCGGTGGTATGAAAGTCGGCCTGATTCCCGTCTTTTATGGCGTGATCATCTACCTGATCTCCCTGATTGTACGGATCGTCACGAAACCCCGTCTGTAATGAAACGGGTCTTTTTCTTCCTGTTCGCCGCCCTGCTGGCCGTTTCCTGCCTGGGGCAATCGGAACGGGTCAAGGTCAATATCGACAAGGCATTGAAAAAGCCGGCCGATGCCCGGGAACTGTACACGGAAGCAACGGTGATTCCGCTTCGTTGTCCGGAAGGAATGACTGTCAGCCAGGAGGGAAAAGTGGTCCTGGATGTGGCTGCAGACGGTTTTTCCTGCTGGGCCGGAACGAGATCCTGGTGTTCAATGGGGCCGGTGGCTATGTGACATCGGTCACGAGCGAGGAGCCCATCATCGATTTTTCCGTGTATCGGGATCAGGTCCTGGACGTCCTGACGCCCGGGGCCATTACCGAATACGACATAAAAGATGGCTCTCTTTTGGAAACCTATCCCATCCGGGACAATGACGTGATTCTGACAGGCAAAGCGAAGGTGGATGAGGATTCCATCGACATGACCGGCTATCTGGACGGAACTGCGTATGATTGCGGCTATCTGGTCGATCGGGCATATTTCTATTCCGTAGCCCGTCCTGCGCCGGATTATCTGGTTTCGCATGCCCATGTCCCGGCGGCATCTGGCTCGCCGTCGATGCCGCCGATTTCTGCTGCCTCGTTCTCGTCTCCGTTCTCCTCCTCGTCTACCGCAAGCGGTACGGGTATTGATCCTGCTCACAGACAAGATTTTCGCGGAATAAGCGGAAATTACGTATATTTGTGGCACTAACCCATAACCGCCATGCGTATCCTCAGCCATTTTTCCCCGCTGTCCCTCCTGGTCGTGCTGGCTGGCCTGCTGGTCCCTGCCTGCACGGCTCCGGTGGAAGAACCGATAAAAGAGGACGACAAACCAATTGATAAGCCTGTCACCCCCAGCGTCAGCACCACCCCTTCCGGGACCATTGAGATTCCCGCCGAGGGGGGAACCGTGGAGATCAAGATCCAGGTCAATACGTCCTATTACCGGTACACCGTTTCCAAGGTGGAATGGATTTCGACGGTGATTGACAAGTCCAAGGACTATAACTGCATGGTGGTCACCGTCCAGCCCAATACGACCCAGGAAGAGCGCTCCATGAAACTGTCGTTCTGGGCCTCCAAAGACGGGGAGTCCGAGGATGCGGAGACCTCGGTCCTCGTGCACCAGGCGGCGGGAGCGGACCCCCATCCGAACGGCGTGAAGGTCAATGCGACGGTGGATCTGGGCGGGGGTAATCCTGCCGGAATGGAGCTCCATACCCTCGGAGGCAGCGTGAGCCTCTCCGGAACGGGCGCCTCCGTACAGGCCCTCTCCGACGGGGAAACGCCTCAGCTGTCCATGGTTACGAACAAAAACGGAGATGTGCTCCTCCTCTCCCGGGACATCAGCGCGGAAGGCGGAACCCTGGCGCTGAGCCCGCGTTCCACCGCCACGGCCCTCGTGACCATGCATCCAGCCTTTGCGACCATCCAGGGTGCCGAGCATTACCAGCGCCTGGTGTCCATGGCCCAGGGGACGACGGCTTTCGCGAAACTGGAACAGGCGGTAGAGGCTGCCGTGAAAGCCGGGAAACCCGTCCTGGACGCCGGCAACACCGCCCTGATGAACGCCTACGACGAGGCTTTGGACGCCCTGTACGAGGCCATCGTCCCTTCCACACGCTTCTCCGAAGTCTTTGGCCTGGACGGCAATGAGGAGCCCTTCAGAGTGGATGTGGAAGGGAAACAGGTTTCCATCTACTACAAGGGCCTTTCCCCGATGTACGAGGGAGCCATCTACTATGAGGACGGCCGGAAACTGGACAATCTGGACATTCCCGCCGGTGGGGATCTCGGCGTGACGGATATCTTCTATCCGGACCAGCTGAACTGGCGGGACCGGATAATGTACGATTTCAGCGGGATTACCCAGACCCTTCCGGAGACCTTTAAATTCTCGTTCGACCGGGGCACGAAGAAGGCCGTGATCAACCTGGCGGTCAATCTCGTTTGCAGCGGACTGGACGTTGTGGGCGCTACGGTGTCCACCTATGACGCCAAGAACCTGACGGCCGCGGCCACCCAGTTCTTCCTGTCCCGGGACATCTCCCTGATCCAGTTGATGATGAGCGGGTCCTATACCAAGACGGAAATCCTGGAAGCCCTGTATGGGGCCATCGCCGACTTTGTCGCCTCTCCGTTCTTTACCAACCTTTGCACCGCCGCTTCTGCCGCTACCGTGCAGTTCTACGTGAAAAAGCTGTCCCCGGTGGTTACCGTCTATTGTGCCCTGCGGGGCTCCACCAACCTGAATCTCCGGGCCCTGTTCTGCCTGAGCACGCCGCTCAAGGTGACCTTTTCCCTGAAGAACCAGGGCTCCCTGCCGCTGTTTGTCGGCGGATACGCCAAGCCCGAGCTGGTGTTCGGAAACAACCAGGAAGGCCATTCCCAGGAGGCGCTCCCCACCCCCATCGTCATTAAGGTAAATACCGGAGAGAACAAGAATCCCGCGCCTGGATTCATCGTCCGCTTCACCGTCGTGGAAGGCGGTGGATGGGTGGAGGACGTCGAGAAATACACCAACGACAGGATGGAAGCCCTCACCCGCTGGTACCTGGGACAGGACAGCGTGAATCAGGTGCTGGAGGTCGATGTCATCGACCCGATTTCCGGCGGGACGATCAACGACCTGCCCCTGGAAGTCTGCGCCAAGGCGACGGACCTCGGAGAGATCACGCTGGAGCCGGTCCCGGAACAGTTCCGGGGCAAATGGCAGCGCTTCGACCAGGGCGAAGGCGAGGGGGCTATCCTCCTGACCCTCAATGCCCAGTCGGCCAGCTACGAGAATCCGGATCACCCCGAGTATAATTTCAACGGGGTCCAGATCGGCTCGGTGATGCGTCCTCAGATGAAGGAAGTGTTCTATGACCTGTATTTCAACGTTCCGGATGTCAGCGGAAAGGAGCCCTATGAGCCCTTCCTGAAGAGCATCCGCCTGATGGACGGGTATGACAACGTCCTCATCGTGGGCAAGGGCTATGTCGGCGGGGAGTCAGAGGTTTACAACAAGGTCGTCGAAAAAGACCTGCCGGATTGGTGCGACGGCTGCTGGTGGAGTGCCAATGAGTGCCTGTATGTGGATATGGGCAACGATGTCGACGGGAAGGGTTATGCCCTCATCCGCCTCTTCGACACATCGATCTGGAACTACATCTATTACGCGGAGAACGAACGGGTATTCTTCTTCCATACGGGCTACGTCGGGGACCGGGAGAAGGGGGATATCCGGCGCGTTTCCGACGGCGCGACCTTGATATCAGACTGCTATCTGGATGCTGACGGCAACCTGTACGCCGGCGATGTCTGCGGGTTGGGTTCGTACACCTTGTATATGGGACTGGCCGACTTCTGATTCGTTCTTCCGGCCTTCGGTCACGGCCTAGAGCAAATGCGCGCAGAAGCCGATGCCGGCGAGGAGGCAGAAAAGGAAGGTGGACATCACCAGAAGCGGGAGCATCGGGTCAAGGGCCCGGCCGGAGCGCTTCCAGACCCCGCGGACGTGCAGGGTGAAAAGCGGCAGGGTGAGCACGAACAGGTAGTGCCACCAGGAGAAGAAGCGGAGCTGGCAGTAGGCCAGCATGGGGATCCATCCCAGCACAATCAGAACAGTCTGGTAGATTTTCGCCTTGCGTTCGCCCAGGCGGATGGCCACGGTGACGCGGTTCGCCGCGTCGGTTTCCATATCCCGGATGTTATTGACATTCAATACGCCGACGGAGAAGCAGCCCACGGCGGCACCGGGCAGGAGCAGGCGCCAGAAGAGGGTATGGCTCGCCACGAAATAGGCCCCCAGCACGGCCACGAGACCGAAAAACAGGAACACATACACGTCCCCGAGCCCGCGGTAACCGTAAGGGTTCCGGCCCAGGGTGTACTTCATCGCGCCCATGATGGCGCCGGCGCCCAGCAGCAGGATCAGGATGGACGTCATGTCCCACAGCGTGCCGAAGGAAAGGAGGGTCATCGCCGTGCCCGACAGGATGCAAAGGCCCACGAAGATCCCGATGAGGACCTTCATGTCCCCGATCGTGAGGATTCCCGCGTTCAGCCCGTACTGCGGGCCCTTGCGGTCGGCCGTGTCGGTCCCGTGGAGGACGTCGCCGAGCTCGTTGGAAAGGTTGGACAGAATCTGGAGGTTCACGGTGGTGAGGACGATCAGGACGGCCACCCACACATCGACCCGGAAATCGGCCGTCGCGAGGAGGATACCGAGGAGGACCCCGCCTGTGGAGAGAGGCAGGGTACGGAGCCGCATGGACTTGATCGCGGCCTGGAACTTATTCATAGACAGAAAGGTTATGGATCACAAACCGCCGGATGGAGGAGCGGAAGAAATACCAAATGGCCGAGAAGAGGCCCTTGGTGCGGAAATCCAGCACGAAATCGGAGGCGAGGGTGCGGTCCGGATCCGGACGCACCGGGCAGGTGCAGGTGACGCCCGGGGCGATGACGCTGGGATAGCCGGCCTTCCGGGCGCGCATGGCGTAATCGAAGCCCGCAAGTTGGCCGCGGTAGCGGCCGCCGAGCAGGCCAATGCGCCGGTACACAGCCTTCGGCACGAGCGCGAACAGGCCGTCGAACATCCGGCAGGCCACGGGAATCACCGGGTCCGGCGGAATCAGGCGCCGGTTCCGGCTGAAGCCGCCGCTGACGATGTGTCCCTCCGCGTCCTGGACCGTCCCCACGAGCAGGGCCCGGTCCCCCAGGAAGGAGGAATTGTCCAGTAGGCTGAAAAGGGCGCCGTCCACCGGCGTAACAAGACCGTGGAGCCAGATGTAGAAATCCTTGTCCCCGGCCGCGCGCCAGGCTTCGTCCAGGTCGGGATTGGCAAACACTTCGAAGGAATACTCTTCCGCCGGGATCAGGTCGATCTGCCGCCGGCATTCCGCCAGCAGCTGGTCCGTGGTCTCGGCATACACTAGCAGGGCGACCGTCTTCATCAGTCGAGTTTCAGAACCGCCATGAACGCGCTCTGGGGCACCTGGACGGTACCGATCTGGCGCATCCGCTTCTTGCCTTCCTTCTGTTTCTCCAGCAGTTTCCGCTTGCGGGTGACGTCACCGCCGTAGCACTTGGCCGTCACGTCCTTCCGCACCTGGCGCACCGTCTCACGGGCGATAATCTTCGCGCCGATGGCCGCCTGTACGGCGATGTCGAACTGCTGGCGGGGAATCAGGTCCTTGAGCTTGAGGCAGATCTTGCGGCCGAAGTCGTAGGCGTGGTCCTCGTGGATGAGCGTCGAGAGGGCGTCGGCCGGATCGCCGTTCAGCAGGATGTCCAGTTTCACCAGGCGGGCGGGCCGGAAGTCCGTCACGTGATAGTCGAAGGAAGCGTAGCCCTTGGAGATGGACTTGAGCTTGTCGTAGAAGTCGAAGACCACCTCGGACAGCGGCAGGTCATAGTTCAGTTCCACCCGGTCGGTGGTGATGTAGTGCTGGCCGATGAGGGTGCCGCGCTTGTCCATGCACAGTTTCATGATGGGCCCGTAGAAATCGGCCTTGGTGATGATCTGGGCACGGATATAGGGTTCTTCGATATGGTCGATGAGGGTTGCCGGCGGGAGACCGGAGGGATTATGGACATCGACCACCTCCCCCTTGGTGGTGTACACCTTGTAGGAGACGTTCGGGACGGTGGTGATCACGTCCATGTTGAACTCCCGGAACAGGCGCTCCTGCACGATTTCCAGGTGCAGCAGGCCCAGGAAGCCGCAGCGGAAACCGAAGCCCAGGGCCAGGGAACTCTCCGGCTCGTAGGTGAAGGATGCGTCGTTGAGCTGGAATTTCTCCAGGGTGGCGCGCAGTTCCTCGAACTTGGAGGCATCGACCGGATACAGGCCCGCGAAGACCATCGGCTTCACCTCCTCAAATCCCGCAATCGCCTCCTGACAAGGCGTTTCCACGTGCGTGACGGTATCGCCCACCTTCACTTCCACCGCAGCCTTGATGCCGGTGATGATGTAACCCACGTCGCCGGCCCGGACCTCTCCGGTCGGGTTCAGTTTCAGTTTGAGGTTGCCCACCTCCTCGGCCTCGTACTCGTTGCCGGTGGAGAAAAACTTCACCTTGTCCCCGGTCCGGAGGCTGCCGTTCACCACCTTGAAATAGGCGATGATGCCGCGGAACTGGTTGAACACGGAGTCGAAGATGAGGGCCTGGAGCGGCGCCTCGGGATCGCCCTTCGGGGCAGGTATCTTGTCCACGATGGCGTCCAGCACCGCCTGTACGCCCTCGCCGGTGCGGGCCGACACGCGGTACACGTCCTCCGGGTCGCAGCCCAGCAGGTCGCACACCTGGTCCGTCACCACTTCCGGCTGCGCGGAGTCCATGTCTATCTTATTCAGCACGGGGATGATCTCCAGCGAATGGTCAATAGCCTGGTAGAGGTTCGAAATCGTCTGGGCCTGAATACCTTGCGAGGCATCCACCACCAGGAGCGCCCCCTCGCACGAAGCGATGGACCGCGACACCTCATAGCTGAAGTCCACGTGGCCGGGCGTGTCGATGAGGTTCAGCCGGTAGGTCTCCCCATCCCGCACGTAATCCATCTGGATCGCGTGGCTCTTGATGGTGATGCCCTTCTCCTTCTCCAGGTCCATGTCGTCCAGGACCTGGTTCTCCATCTCCCGGTCGCTGAGCGTCCGCGTCAGCTCCAGCAGACGGTCCGCCAGCGTACTCTTCCCGTGGTCAATATGCGCAATGATGCAAAAGTTGCGGATGTTCTTCATAACCTGCAAATATACGCATTTTCTTGCACATGGCCCCGTATCAGAACGGATCGTAGACCGTGATCTCCATCGTATAAGGTCCAAGCCCGAAAATGTCATCCGCGTGCCAGACATATTCGTCGACCCAACGGCAGTTTGTCAATAAGACGGCCCCGTCTGAAACGCGGCGGACATCTCCCGATTCGTGACCGTTTGCGGAGCCCGTCGGGAAGAAATAGACCCTTTCTTCTACGGCCAGATACTGCCAATTCCAGTTTTCATAGTCATATTTCCTGAGATTCAGATACCCCTTCCCCTCGTTATCGCAACCCAGTGGCATATACAGAGACCCCGCTCCGTCCTTATTTTCCCAAATGCCGTCCAGCCAGTCGGGGAGGTCTTTCTCCACGACCCAGTCATAGACTTCCGACTTGCCGCCGATATAGCCCGTGCCCACAATCATCTTGTTGTGGAAGCCCGCGTCGATCCGGACTTTTTTCATGAACGGCTCATAGGGCTCCTTCCCGGACGGGTCCGGCTCATTGAAATACAAATCATAATACTCTTCATCGCCCTGCCTGCGGAGGACGCTGCCGATCTGGATGCCCTTGAAGTCCTTTTCCGGGTGCTGCGGATTCTCGTAATCGGCCGACTGGGCCCGCAGGTTCAGGAGGATGGGCTGTTCGTTCTCCCCATAGTCGAACTGTTTCCATTTTCCCTGGAGTTCCTCCGGAACCGGCGCCAGCGAGAAGTTGCCCAGGTCCGTGGCCTTGGCCCGGACCTCCAGCGGGAGGTAATTGATGACGCCGCCCGAAACGGGATCGAGCACATCCACCTCCAGCACCTGGTCCACACTGTCCTGCCCCAGGTACCAGTCCGTGAAGGCCTCCAGGTGCTGGTTGGTATATTTCTCGGGGTGTTCCACCCATCCGCCGCCTTCCACCACGGTGAAACGCACGATGAACTCGGGCGAAGGTTTCTTGTTCTCCCCGGTATCCACCTTGATGGTGATGGGAATCCGCAGTTTCTCCAGGGAATGGCCTTCCTGATTGTTCCCGAACACCAGCAGGGGTTTGGCGTAGCCGTCGACAAACAGCGCCAGGGTTCCCTGATTCTTCAGCGAGAAATTCACTTTGTAAGGCGTACTTAGGCAGAACATCGCCCGGAGCTGCAGGTTGGTGGAGCCCCGGAGCGCGCAGTAGATGGTGACCACCTTGGACAGTTTCTTGACATAGAACTGGGCGGAAGCCGCCGAGGCCGTCGTGCAAAGTTTCGTGAAGAACGGGGAGGTGACAAAGTCGGCGATAGCACCGTAGAGGGCCTCCATGATCTCCGACTTGGAGAAGGTCCCGCTCATCATCATCTGGATCAGGGTGATGTCCCGCGACAGGAAATACTGGGTGGCGGCCGCGGTCAGGGTCTTGGTGTCAATGGTGGACACGGTGGCCCCCACGATGTCCAGTCCGGTACAGAGGAGGTTGACCGCCAGGTCGATGACGGCTTTCTTCGTCCCCCGGTCGAAGGCGAATTCGTACGTTCCTTCGGGCAGGCCGGTGAAGTCGAAATCCACGTGATCCCGCCAGAAAAGCTGACTCGGGTAGAAGATATCCGTGACCCCCAGGTCTCCGCCGGCGGGGATGTCCAGCTCGGCCACTTTCTCGTCATCCTCGTCATAAATGATGCCCTCGTACATCGGAGAGAGACCCTTGTAGGAGATGGCCACCTTTTTCCCGCTTACCTCCACCTTGAAAGGCTCCTCATTGCCGTCCAGGCCATAGAGGTCTGAGACACGCGTGGGAGCTGCGATAGCGTCGTACAGGGCATCCAGGGCCCCGTCATAGGCATCCATGAGCGCGGTATTACTCTCATCCAGGACGGATTTCCCGGCCTTGACGGCAGCCTCGACTTCCTTCTCCAGTTTCCCGAAGGCCGCCGTCCCCTGCGCCAGCGCCACCAGGCGCTGGTAGTGCTCCGCGCCGCGGATGGCCGCGAAGGCGGGGTGCATCGTCACCAGGGCCGTGGCGGTGGTACGGGGGCTCAGCGCCAGGCTGGCCCCATTGGCATAGATGTCCCGGGAAAGCAGGACCACCTCCCCGTTCTTGTCGGTGACCATATTCAGCTGGGGCGTATTCCCGTCGGAGAGGGTCTGGACGGCCGCCCCGCTGCCGGAAAGCGTGAAATCGCCCGCCAGGGTATGGAGTTCATACCCGGTGGGATCACCCCCGCCCAGGTCCACGGTAGCCTGGACGCTCACTGCGTTGGGATGCGGTTCCGCTCCGGCGGCCTGATGGACCAGGACCGAGGTTTCCGCATCCTTGGAGTCCCCGTCCTTGGAAGCCCAGAACGAGAGTTTCATCGACCGCTCCTCCGTAGTCGTATTGGGCTGGACGGTGACTACCATGCAGTTGTAATCCTTCGTCTTGTCGATGACCGTCGTGATCCACTCCACCTTGGAAACGGTATAGATGAAATATGAGGTGTTCACCTGGATGCGGATTTCAGCGGTGCCGCCACTGGCCGGAATTTCGATGGTACCGGTCGGGGAGATGCTCACGGCAGGGATGACCGGCTTCTCGGTGGGCGTTGCCGGTTCCTCTGTCGGCTCATCCTCCAGGCCCGAGCAGGCGGGGCACAGCAGGAAAATGAAAAACAGGATCAGACCGGACAGGATAAAGTGGTGCCTGGTATGCATAACGGTTATTAGCTTTGTTTTTACAAAGATAGCAAATATTCTTATCCCGCCGCAAAGGGCTTCACCCCGTCATACCCGGCTTGACCGGGAATCCGCCGGCTGCCCTCGTAGGATTCTCTCTCGTGCTTCTTGTTGCGCAACTAGCTGATAAATAGCGCATTAACCTGCGGTCTTTGCCCCTTTTGGGACATAGACCTGCGTCTAAAATATTGAATGTGAGGCGGTTACGGTTTTGTGGAGGACTGAGGGTCGGGCTGGGGTGCGGCGGCACCATAAGACTCTGTCATTCCGAGCGGAGCGAAGGAATCTTAGCCTTCCAGCCAGGCGAGGAAGGCGTCGGCGCGGGAGCGGGAGACGGTGAGGTCGGTGCGGGCGGGGATGCCGCGGCGGAGGGTGAGGCGCAGGCGTCCACCGAGGAGTTTGGAGGCGCTGTCAATCACGCTTTCGGCGACGATGGCCCCGCGGGAGATGCGGAAGAAGGCCTTGGGGTCCAGGCCGGCCTCCAGGGCGTCCAGCGAATCGTCCAGGACATAGCTCATGCCGTCGCAAGTGACGATGAATGAATTCTTTGCCTCGGAGTAGAAGTAGGCGACGTCACGGACGCTCACCGGGACGATGCGGTCGTTGAGCCGGATCAGGAACTTTTCCCGGGGCCGGATGCTTTCGCGGACCTGGGAGAAGTCGATGGCGGGCGCGGCCGAGGCGGGCTGCTCCAGGCGCGAGACTGCCCGCTTGAGGTCCTCTACCTCCACGGGTTTCAGCAGGTAATCCACCGAATTGACCTCGAAGGCCTTGACGGCGTAGTTGTCATAGGCCGTGGTCATCACGACCCGGGCGTCCACCTTCACGGCGTCGAAGATGTCGAAGCAGGTGCCGTCGGCGAGTTCCACGTCCATGAAGATCACGTCGGTCTTGTTCGCGGCGAGCCAGTCGATGGTTTCCTTCACCGAGGCGGTGATGCCGACGACTGAAATCTGCGGGAAATGCGTATGGAGAAGGTTTTCCAGGGCCCGTCCGGCGCGGGGTTCGTCTTCTACGATCAGGGCTTTCATGGGGTTACAGGAGGGGGATGCGGACCCGGAAGGACGCGTCGGTCGCAGTGACTTCGATGGCCTTCCCGGAGAGGTCCATATACTGTTTACGGATATAGTCGAGGCCGAGCCCGGTGGAAACGGGGGCGGAGGCTTTCGGGATGCGGTTGTTTTCCATCTCCAGGCATTCGCCGTCGGTGCGGACGCGGATGTGCACCGGGGCCGCGGCGGTGATGGCGTTGTGTTTGGTCACGTTTTCCAGCAGCAGTTGCAGGGTGCAGGGAACGATGTACCGGGCAAGGTCTTCCGGGGCGATTTCCTTCTCCACCGTGATCCCCTCCGGGAACCGGATTTTCAGGAGATCGGCATACATTGACACGAAAGTGACCTCCTCGTCGAGGCGGACGAGTTTCTCCCCGTCGTGCCGGAGCATATACCGGTAGATGCCCGCGAGCTTGTGGATGTAGCGGCTGGCCTCCTCCTTGTCGCCGTCCAGGACAATGGAGTCCAGGATGTTCAGGCTGTTGAACAGGAAATGGGGGTTCACCTGGTTCTTGAGGGCGATGTAGCGGTATTCGGCGAGGTGCCGCCGCTCGCGCTGGGAGGCGAGTTCGTGCCGGATGTTCACGGCGTATTCGACCATGTAGGTGAGGCCGAAGAGGGTCATTTCCACGAGCAGGGCCACCACGAGGTTCCGCGACAGGGCGGCCGGGTCGAGGGGTGTCGTCCAGTGGAAGGGGAAGCCGAAGGTGTGCAGCAGGGCGCCCAGGATGGCGGTCAGGACGATGAAAAGGGTCGTGCCGATGGTGGCCACGTCCAGGCTGTAGTGCTTGTCATGCCCGCTCCGGATGAAGATCAGGGTGCCGGCGAACAAGGCCAGGAGCACCAGGGTGTTCCCGAAGAAGGACCGGAAGGCGCCGAGGATGTCCGTGCCCTGGAAGGGCCCGTTGCGGAAGATGAACAGTTCGATGAACAGGCGCAGGGCGAACACCGCGACGACGGCGAATACCAGCCAGCCGATGTTCTCCTTCCAGGAGCCCCGCCGGCCGGACGGCACGTGCCAGGTCCGGGCGAACAGGTCCAGGGCCCAGCCCAGCAGTTCCGTGGTGAGGAAGGACGCGAGGCCGTGGTTCAGCAGGTCCGGCGTGAAGTTGAAGATTTCCGCGCCGAGGTATCCGAGGGCGTAGCCCAGGATGTTCACGAGGACGATGCAGACGGCGGTGAGTTCCACCGTGAGGTTCCGCCGCAGGCAGATGAGGATGGTCATCCACATCGTCAGGGCCGTGAGGATGAGCGAATCCGGCCATCCCGCCCAGGCGCAGACGACCACCACCGCGACGTGCAGCGCCGCGAACAGATGGATGAGCCAGGGGGTCCTTATCCGTTTCATAGCCAAGGCGAAATTAGGAAAATCCCGCGGATAAAGCAAATGGGCCCTTCCGTTCGTCCCGAAAATCGCACCGCCCGTCCGGCAAAACAGGGCCATGGGTTCATTCCCGTAGGGAATTGACGGGAAAACATTTTATTTTTGTCCTGCACTACCGTGCACCACAGACCCAAATTAGTAACACGACAACCATGACCAAGCAACGCGACTTGTCTTTCCGGCAGATGGTGGACCTGAGTTTCGGGTTCCTCGGCGTCCAGATCGCCTATGCGCTCCAGAGCGCCAATATCAGCCGTATTTTCGCCACCCTCGGCGCGGATCCCCACCAGCTTTCCTGGTTCTGGATCCTCCCTCCGCTGATGGGCATGATCGTCCAGCCCCTCATCGGCAAGTATTCCGACCGTACCTGGTGCCGGATGGGACGCCGCAAGCCCTACCTGATCGTGGGCGCGGTCGTCGCCGTCCTGGTGATGCTGTTCCTCCCGAACGCGGGTTCGCTGCGTTTCTCGGCCCGGGTCTTCCTGGGCCTGAACATGGCGATGTGGTTCGGCCTGTTCTCGCTGATCTTCCTGGACACCTCCATCAACGTGGCCATGCAGCCCTTCAAGATGATGGTCGGTGACATGGTCAACGAGAAGCAGAAGACCACCGCCTACTCCATCCAGAGTTTCCTGTGCAACACGGGCTCCCTCCTGGGCTACCTCTTCCCGATCTTCTTCACCTGGATCGGTATCGCCAACGAGGCCCCCGAGGGCGTCGTCCCCGACAGCGTCGTCTATTCCTTCTATGTGGGCGCCGCCATCCTCATCCTCTGTGTCCTCTATACGTTCCTGCGCGTGAAGGAAATGCCGCCGGCAGAGTACGCCGAGTTCCACGGCATCGAGATTGCCGGTCAGGCCGGCAATGACGGGAAACGGAACTCTTCCGTCATGCCCGGCTCCGACCGGGCATCCAAGGGCCTGATCCAGCTGCTGGTGGATGCGCCGAAGACGTTCTGGACCGTGGGTCTCGTGCAGTTCTTCTGCTGGGCCGCGTTCCTGTACATGTGGACCTATACGAACGGTGCCGTGGCCGTGAACTGCTGGGGCGTGGACATGGGCGCGGAGAACGCCGCCGCTTCCGCCGGCTACCAGGCCGCGGGCAACTGGGTGGGCGTGTTGTTCGCCGTCCAGGCCGTGGGCTCCATCGTCTGGGCGACCATCCTGCCGCGGTTCAAGAGCATCAAGACCGGATATGTGGTGAGCCTGCTGATCGGTGCCGTCGGCTTCGCTTCGGCGATGTTCCTGCACAACCAGTATGCGCTGTTCGTGAGCTTCTTCCTCGTGGGATTCGCCTGGGCCGCGATGCTGGCCCTGCCGTTCACCCTGCTGACGAACGCCCTGGAGGGCAGCCCCTTCATGGGCTCGTACCTGGGCCTGTTCAACTGCACCATCTGCCTGCCGCAGATCGTTGCGGCGGCCACGGGCGGCCTGGTGCTCCGGCTCGTGGGGGACAGCCAGCCCGCGATGCTGCTGATGGCGGGGATCTACCTCGTCGTGGGCGCCCTGTGCGTGCGCCTGATCAAAACGAAATGATTACTCATAAATAAACTACTAACTACACGCTAATGAAAAGGATTTTAACCGCAATCGCAGTGCTGCTCGCAGCCTGCGCGACCGTATTCGCCCAGGGCGGATACCAGGTTAAAGGTGTCGTGGAAGACGCCCTGGGTCCGGTCATCGGAGCCGCCGTCGTGCAGCAAGGCACGACGAACGGCGTCTCCACCGGCATCGACGGCGACTTCGTCCTCACCGTCCCGGATGCGGATGCAATGATCGAGATCAGCTGCATCGGCTATGCCACCCAGGTCTTCAAGGCCTCCGAGGTTCCGTCCGTCATCACCCTCGCCGAGGATTCCCACTTCCTCGACGAAGTCGTCGTGATCGGCTACGGTACCGTGAAGAAGAGTGACCTCACCGGTTCCGTTTCCACGGTCAAGGCCGATGAGATCAACAAGGGCGTCATCACCTCGCCCACCGACCTCCTCCGCGGCAAGAGCGCCGGCGTCGTCGTGACGGCCGGTGACGGTATGCCGGGTTCCGGTGCGACCGTCCGCATCCGCGGCGGCTCCTCCATCAACGCTTCCAACACTCCTCTGTACGTGATCGACGGCCTGCCGGTGTCCAACGACGGCATCTCCGGCATGTCCGATCCGATGGCCTCCATCAACCCGGAGGACATTGAGAGCTTCACCGTCCTGAAGGATGCTTCCGCGACCGCCATCTACGGTTCCCGCGCCTCCAACGGCGTTATCGTGATCACCACCAAGAAGGGCTCCAAGACCGCGTCGGCCATGCCGCACGTGGCGGCGGACTTCACCTTCTCCGCCAACACGATGGCCAAGTACAACGACCTGCTGGACGCCAACGGCATCCGCTCCCTGATCCGGGATTTCTATGGCCCGAATTCGGCGGCGGAAGCGGCGCTGGGCAATACCAACACCGACTGGCAGCGCGAGATTTTCCACACCGCGACGACCATCGATGCGAACATGAGCCTGACCGGCAAGGCGGGCGAGTTCCTCCCGTACCGGGTCTCGGCCGGCGTCATCCGCCAGGAAGGCACCCTGCGGGGCTCCCAGATGGACCGCGTGACCCTCGGCTTCAACCTCTCCCCGACCTTCTTTGACAATCACCTGAGCGTCAACTTGAACGGTAAGGGCACCTACGCCCTGAACTGGTACGCCAACCAGGGCGCCATCGGCGCGGCGAACCACTACGATCCCACCAAGCCGGTGTACGATCCCAAGGGCCTGAACGGCTACACCACCTGGTATGACGCTGCGGGCAACATCAACTCCATGGCGACTCAGAACCCGGTGGCCCTGCTGGCCTCCCGGCTCGACGTGGCCAACGCTTACCGCTTCATCGGCAACTCCCAGTTCGACTATAAGATCCATGGTTTCGAGGACCTGCGCCTGAACCTGAACCTCGGTATCGACTGGGCCCTGTCCAACGGTGTCACCGAGCAGGCCAAGGGTTCCGAGGCCTCCTACCACAGCACCACGGAGTCCGGCGGCGGTTCCCACACGGTGTACGACTACACCCGTCGGAACACCACCCTGGAGTTCTACGGCGACTACAGCCACACCTTCGCGGAGAAGCACTTCGTGGACCTGATGGCCGGTTATTCCTGGCAGCACTTCTGGAGCAACAGCCACAACAAGACCAACCGTATCTCCGACAATCTGGAGATGAGCAACACCGAAGGCAAGGGCGAGCTCTACCTGATCTCTTTCTTCGGCCGCGCCAACTACAGCTTCGGCGACCGCTACCTGATCACCGCCACGGTCCGCGCCGACGGTACCTCCCGTTTCCAGAACAACAAGTGGGGTATCTTCCCGTCCGTCGCCTTGGGCTGGAACGTCAAGAACGAGTCCTTCCTGAAGGACGTGAAGCCCATCTCCACCCTCAAGGTCCGCCTCTCCTGGGGTGAAACCGGCCAGCAGGAAGTGGGCGGCTACTACGATACCTTCGCCCAGTTCCTGTCCGTCAACACGCCGGGTTCCTACTATTTCGTGAGCGGTGACGACTATGCCGCCCCGATCGTGGCCCTCGGCTACAGCGCCAACCTGAAGTGGGAGACCACCACGACGTACAACGCCGGTATGGATTTCGGCTTCTGGAATGACCGCCTGACCGCCGCCGTGGATGTGTACAAGCGCGACACCCGCGACATCCTCAACTACATTCCGGTTCCGGGCGGTTCCAACCTGACGAACTACCTGAACACGAACATCGGCTCCCTTACCAACAAGGGTTTCGAGGTGGACCTGAATGCCATCCTCTTGGAAACCCGTGACCTGAGCTGGCGTTTCGGCGTGAATGCCGCTTACAACAAGAACACCATCACCAAGCTCACCGCTTCCGACGAAAACGCGGCCGGCATCGAAGCCGGCGGCATCTCCGGCGGTACCGGCAACAACGTGCAGCTGATCCAGGTGGGCTATCCGATGCGTACCTTCTACCTGTACCAGCAGGTGTACGACACCAAGGGCAACCCGGTCAACGGCGTCTATGTGGACCGTAACAATGACGGCCAGATCAACGCGGACGACAAGTACATGGGCCACCACGCCGATGCCGACTATACCTTCGGCTTCAACACCAGCTTCTCCTATAAGAACTGGACGGCGGCCCTCTCCGGCCATGCCTCCCTCGGCAACTGGGTGTACAACAACGTTGCCTCCGACACCGAGATGCTGGCCGACCTGTGGACCAACAGCTTCGTAAGCAACCGTGTCTCCAGCGCCGTGAACTCCATGTTCACCCAGGCCCAGTACCTGTCGGACTACTATCTGCAGGACGCATCCTTCCTCAAGTTCGACAATTTCACCCTCGGCTACACCTTCCCGAAGGTCTTCGAGGTGAACCCCGAGCATTTCGCCTCCCTCAATGTCTTCGGCACCGTCCAGAACATCTACACCCTCACCAAGTACAAGGGCGTGGATCCGGAAGTGTACGGAGGTATCGACAACAACCTGTATCCGCGTCCGCGCACCTTCGTGGCCGGCGTCAAGTTTAACTTCTAAAACGGGTTGCCTCCATGAAAACCATCAAGAATATTCTCGGTCTTGTCGCCGCCGCTGCGGTGATGACCTCCTGCGTGTGGGATCTGAACGTGACCCCGATCGATCCGAACGCCAATACCGTGGACAAGGTCCTCACTTCCCGTAAGGCCCTTGATTCCTATATCTCCGGTGTGTACCTGGGCTTTGCCACTTCCGGCTACTACGGCCCGAACGGAGATGCCTCCATTTCCGGTCTGGACGGCGGCGCCTCCCAGTACATCCGTGGCCTGTACCACCTGAACGAACTCACTACCGATGAGAGCGTCTGCGGTTGGAATGACCAGACCATCAAGAACTTCCATTACATGAACTGGACCACCGACGATACCTTCATCTATGCGTTCTATTCCCGCATCCTCATGCAGATATCGGCCGCGAACGAATTCATCCGCGAGGTCTCCGGCAGGGACTTCGACGCGAATGTGAAGGGTCAGTACCTCGACGAGGCGCGCACCCTGCGTGCCATCGCCTACTATCACGCCATCGACTGCTTCGGCAACGTCCCGTTCTCCACGGAGGAGGATGTGGTGGGCGTGAATCCCAAGCAGATCAAGCGCGCCGACCTGTTCAACTGGCTGGAAGAGGAGCTGAAGGGAATCATTTCCGACGGCAAGCTGCCCGGCCGCGCCAACGTGACCGCCGGCCACGTGAGCATGGGTGTCCCCAAGTTCCTCCTGGCCAAGCTGTACCTGAATGCGCAGGTGTACACGGGCACGCCCCGCTGGAATGAATGCGCCGAGGTCCTCAAGAGCCTGATGGCCGACGGCTACAGCCTGCACACCACCTCCGCCGGCAAGTACTCCGCCTACCAGGAGCTCTTCCTCGCCGACAACGACCGCTGCACGGACGAGATCATCTTCTCGGTCCAGCAGGACGGCCGGTTCACCCAGAGCTACGGGGTGACCAACTACCTGATCTTTGCCTCCACGGGCGGTACCATGAATGTGGCCCAGATCGGCATTTCCTCCGGTTGGGGCGGTCTGCGCACCACGCCGCAGTTCGTGGACAAGTTCGATGTGGCCAAGGACAAGCGCTACCTCCTGTACGATACCGAAAAATCCACGGCCGACGTGAATGCGATGCCGGAGGGCACCGACAAGGAGAAGGACGCCAAGGAAGCCGCCTTCAAGAATATCCAGAAGAAGGAGATCGATGACATCGGCAATTTCCCGGACGGCTACGGCTTCCAGAAGTTCCTGAACATGCGGAGCGACGGTACCCCCGGCCAGGAAGCCGGTTTCGTGGATACCGATTTCCCGATGATGCGCTATGCCGACGTGCTCCTGATGGCGGCTGAGTGCCAGGCCCGCGGCGCCAGCGGCATCGACGGCCTGTCCGCCTTCAACCAGGTGCGTTCCCGCGCCGGTCTTGCCACCGTTTCCAGCCTGGACCTGGACGAAATCCTGGACGAGCGCGCCCGCGAACTGTATCAGGAATGCTGGCGCCGTAACGACCTGATCCGCTTTGGCAAGTTCACCTCCGGCTACAACTGGCAGTGGAAGGGTGCAACCAAGGACGGAACGGACGTGGAGTCCTACCGGACCCTCTTCCCGATTCCGGACAGCGACCGCCTCGCCAACTCCAACCTGGAGCAGAACCCCGGTTATTCGACCTCTAACAAGTAATCCGCCTTATGAAGAAAATTATATCCATCCTTACTGCAGGCCTGATGGCGCTCGCCGCCGTATCCTGCGTCCAGGAGACGCTGGCGGTCTTTGATGCGTCGAAGGCCACTGCGCCGGTGATCTCGGATTACCAGCTGACCGACGACGGCGTCTCGGCTACCTTTACACCTGGTGTGCTGAACCAGGACTTCAACCAGAAGATGACCCTGAACCACTGGCTGCTGCTGACCGCCGTCAACGGTAATCCGGTGGACGTGGCCCTGACCACCTCGGTGAAGGACAACGTCATCTCCGTCACCACCGCCAACCTGAGCAAGGCGCTCATCGCCCTGGGCTATGAGGAAGGCACCAAAGTATCCCTGGAGATGGTGATCCGCGCTTCCATGCAGGAGCAGGCCCGCGACAACGGCCGCAACGGCTATGTCGAATCCCAGGGTAAGATCCAGATCGCCGAATACGAGATCTTCCTCCCGACCGGCGACCCGTATGCCCGTTATACCGAGAAGAGTGCCTGGAGCCTGATCGGCTCGTTCAATGGCTGGGCCGACGACTACGAGATGTGGACCAACGGTACCCTGCACGTGGCCAAGGGCGTCGAACTCGAGGCCGGTGCGGAGGTCAAGTTCCGCAAGGACGCCGGCTGGGACGTGAACTTCGGTTATGCCGATGGTGTTGATTCCTACACGCTGGGCGAGGAATTCGACCTGGGTCAGGGCGGTGCCAACATCGTCATCGCCGAGGCCGGTAAGTACGACTTCATCCTGGATGCCGACGGCGCCAAGGCCAAGATTATCAAGAGCGTTGCGCAGCAGGAGGACCCGTATGCCGCTTATACGGAGACGAGCCCCTGGAGCGTCATTGGCTCCTTCAACAGCTGGGCCGGTGACGTGGAGATGGTCACCAACGGTACCCTGCATGTGTGCAAGAACATCACCCTTGCTGCGGGCGATGAATTCAAGTTCCGCAAGGACGCCGGCTGGGATGTGAACTTCGGTTATGCCGATGGCGTCGAGTCCTACACGCTGGGCGAGGAATTTGCCGTAGGCCAGGGTGGAGCCAACATCATCATCGCGGAAGACGGTGCTTACGATCTCTTCCTGGATCCGGAGAATGCGACGGCGAAGATCATCAAGACCCAGGCTGTCGTCCTCGATCCGTATGCGGCCTATACCGAGGCGAGCCCGTGGAGCGTCATCGGCTCCTTCAACAGCTGGGGCGGCGACGTGGAGATGGTCTCCAACGGTACCCTCCATGTATGCAAGGCCATTGCGCTGAATGCCGGCGACGAGTGGAAGTTCCGCAAGGACGCCGACTGGACCGTGAACTACGGTTATGTCAAGGGCAGCGGCACCCAGTATGTGCTGGGCGAGGACTTCGAGGTTGCCCAGGACGGTGACAACATCATCATCGCCGAGGACGGCGTCTATGACCTCATCCTGGATCCGGAGAATGCGACGGCGAAGGTGATCGCTTCCGTGGCGGTCGAGCAGCCGGAGCCTCCGACCCCGGTGGTGAAGCCCGAGGCCTGGTCCCTCATCGGTACCCTGAGCGGTTCCAGCTGGGACAAGGACTTCGACCTCACGAATGTCTCCGGTGACATCTGGAAGATCCGCAGCGTCGTCGTGACCGCGAAGGACGAGTTCAAGATCCGCGCGGACCACGACTGGGCCAAGAGCGTGGGCGGTCCCGAGGAGAACTCCACGAGCACCATCGACGAGACCAACCCGTACGGCGTCTTCAAGCCGGAACTGGGCGTTGCCTTCGAGGCGAAGGACAAGAACATCCAGATCGGCAAGGACGGCCTGTTCGACGTGACCTTCGACTATGCCGCCAACACCATCCTCATCGAGGAGCACATCCCGGCGTGGTCCCTGATCGGCATGATCAACGACACCCAGTGGAACACCGACTTCGTGATGACGGAGAAGGACGGCGTCTGGACCAGCCCGGTCGTGAAGATCAACGGCGGCTTCAAGCTCCGTTACGACTACTCCTGGGACAATGATGACAACATCTGCGGCATCGAGCCCGGTACGGAAGTGACGGTGGGTAAGCCCATGACCCTGGTGCACCCCGGTGGCGACATCACCCTGCCCGAGGGTAACTACAAGGTGCAGTTCACGCCGGCGACCCTGGAGTGCCTCATCACCGAGGTGAAGTATCCCGAGGCCCTGTATATGGTGGGCGCTGATTTCGGTGGCTGGAACTGGAGTGATGACGGCGTGGTCGAACTGATTCCGGTTCTCCACAACCCGGATTGGAATGCCAACGCCGAGGGACAGTTCTGGACCATTCGCTACTTCAAGGCCGGCAACGGCTTCAAGTTCAACTCCCACCGGGATTGGGACGGCGGCCAGTTCGGCGCGCTGGAAACCAACGAAGGTTTCACCAACGACAACGACGGCAATGTCCAGGTCCCTGCTGACGGCCTGTACATGGTCCACATCGACTTCAAGCGGAGCATCCTGCACCTGGAGCCTGCGCGCATTTATGCCGTGGGTGCCACGGTTGGTGACGGAGCCTGGGCGGAAGGCCTGGCAGAGGGCCTGTTCAAAAACGAGGGGGCAAAGGCCAGCTTCACCGTCCAGCGGGCGGGCGAGCTGCGCATGTATGCCGCTTCGGAAATTTCCACATCGGACTGCTGGACCCGCGAATTCATCATTCTCGACGGAAAGATTGAATATCGTGGCAACGGCGGTGACCAGACCCGCGTGAACGTCCTGAAGGACCAGGTCGTGACCCTGGACTTCAACGCCGGCACCGGTACCATCACCGGAGAGGGTGAGACGCCCGCTCCGACCGGCTTCGGCGACTATATCTACGCCATCGGCGGAGATACCGGCTGGACCGCCTGCTATGCCCTGCGCAGCAGCCAGGAAGGCGGCGTGAACACCGGCAAGTACAAGGGTTTCGGCTACCTGAGCCAGGAATTCAAGTTCAAGCCCAACGAGAACGACTGGAACGGAGACTGGGAGTTTGACGGGGAAGGCAAGATCGCCGACAACGGCGGTTCCAACTGCCCCGGCCCCGAGGGCTCCTACTACATGATCGAAGTGGACCTGACCGCGATGACCTACACCCTGACGCCCATCACCACCATCGGCATCGTGGGCCCGGCCCAGGCCGGTGGCTGGGATTCCGATACGGACATGGCCTATAACCCGCAGACCGGTGCCTGGGAAGTGACCGTTACGCTTTCCGCCGGCGAGATGAAGTTCCGGGCCAATGACGACTGGGGCATCAACTGGGGCGGTGCAGCGGATGCACTCACCCAGGGTGGCGGCAACCTGACCGTCGATGCCGGCACTTACAAGATCAGCCTGTTCGCCTGGTGCGACGGCAAGGCCTATGCGACGATAAGCGCCCAGTAATCCTCCTTTTCGGGCCGGGGCCCCTGACCGGACCCCGGCCTGCCAATCAAACCATAGAACGATGAGAAAACAGGTTACCTTCCTGCTTGTGCTGGCCGTCGCCATGCTCAATGCCGTTATATCCTGCGGGCCCAAGACGGAACCGGTCGTGACCGATACCTTCACCGTCACGCCCGATGCGGTCGCTTTCGAGGCCGAGGACGCTTCGGTCAAACTCGTGTATGTCACCACGGAAAAGGACTGGACGGCCACGCCTTCGGCCGGCTGGATCCACCTGGAGAAGACCTCCGGCACCGGCAAGGCGGTCCTGGCCGTGACGGTGGATGCCAATACCGGTGAGGACCGCACCGGCAGCATTGCGGTCAAGGGTTCCGGATCCGTGACGGTTTCCGTGTCCCAGAAGGGGAAGAACATCGTGACCCTTACCCCGATAGCCGACGCCTTCGACGGGACCAAGCGTGCGTCCACGACCTACCAGCTCCTGATCTATTCCTTCGCCGACAGCAATGGGGACGGCATCGGCGATTTCAAGGGCATCCAGAGCAAGCTGGACTACCTGGACGGCATCGGCGCGACCGCCCTGTGGCTGTCCCCGGCGCATCCGTCCGACAGCTACCACGCTTATGACGTGACGGACTACTACACCGTGAATCCGCTCTATGGCACCGAGGATGATTTCAAGAGCCTGATTGACGCGGCCCATGCGAAGGGTATCCAAATCTATATGGACTATGTCCTGAATCACTCCGGCAAGGGGAATGCCTGGTTCCAGCAGGCGCTGGCCGACCCGTCCTCCAAGTACCGCGACTACTATTTCTTCAGTACAAACCCGTCGAAGGAGTATTCCTCCTTCCCGATGCTGAAGGGGACGTCCTACAAGTCCGGCGAGTGGAAGACGGCGACCGCCGGCTCCCCGAAACTGACCATCACCAAGACCGACGAGACCGTTACGACGGGCAAGTCCAACTGGAATCTCTGGATCTGGCAGGACGGCGGGGAAGGGAAAGAGGTCCGCTTCGTGGACAAGGGCGACGGCACCTACTACCTGGTGATGGACATCAGCGGGAAGTGGGGGCTGCTGATACGCAAGTACATGAACTGGGACGACGGCTCCAAGTTCGGCGCCTCCGGCAATGGTACGATCACGGAAGGGAAGGTGATGGACCTTGTCGGGAACGGCAGCGACATGACCTTCACCGGTTCCGGCCGCTACAAGCTCGAACTGACGAACGTATCGACCGAAACCCTCTATTACATGGGCTGCTTCAGCGACTGGATGCCGGACCTGAACTACGGCGATCCGGCGCAGGTGGAAACCAACGCCTGCTTCCAGGACCTCGCCGCCTCGGCTGACAAGTGGATCAATATGGGTGTCGACGGCTTCCGGCTGGATGCGGTCAAGCACATCTGCGGCGGCATCGACTCCTACAACAACACGGCCAACCAGACCTTCCTGCAGAAATGGTACGAACACTGCAATGCGACCTATCACGCCGCTGGCCACACCGACGACATCTTCATGGTCGGCGAGGTATGGGACGGCCATAACATCGAACAGAACTACTACAAGGGCCTCACCTCTTGCTTTGAGTTCGGTTACTGGCCGCTGCTGTACAAGGCCTTGGTGAACCACAGTGCGTCCGATTACGTTTCTACGGTGAACGGATTCATCGGCGACCACCGGAAGGTCCGTTCCGACGCCCAGACCTCCCTGTTCATGACCAACCACGACCATTCCAGCGTGACCGGCGCCGGGGAAGTTCGTGCGGCCGACGACCTGGGGAAGGATCCGGCCAAGGAGAAGCAGGCGGCTGCCATGCTCCTGACTACGCCCGGCAAGCCTTTCGTGTACCAGGGCGAGGAACTGGGCTACTGGGGCAATTCCAAGGACCGGGGCGACGAGTATCTCCGCGCTCCCATCCTCTGGGACAAGGCCGGCAAGGACTGCGCGAAGAAGGGTGTGAACAACAAGGTGGACGCGGCGATGCTGAAGGCGGAGATTTCCGTGGAGGCCCAGTCTGCCGATGCGAACAGCCTCCTGAATGTCTATATGACCTGGAGCCGCGTGCGCAACACCTATCCGGCCCTGGCCGACGGCACGATGAGCGTGGCGCCCGGCAACGGCGGCGCCATCGCCGCCTGGTATATGGTCAACGGCTCGCAGAAGATGCTCGTCATCCACAACACGGCCGCCCAGGAGAAGAAAGTCACCACCACCGACGACCTTTCCAAGCCGGTCGCCATCCTGGGCACCGCCACTCTGGCCCACGACGTCCTCACCCTCGCCGGCAACACCTCCGTGGTGTTCCTGCTGTAGGGTTTTCGGGCCAGCTCGCCCGTTTCGGACCTTCGTTCTGGGGCTTTGGACCCTTCGTCCCGAAGCTTTGGGCCCTTCGTTCCGAGGCCCCGGGCACAAAAGCAGCCTCTGGCATTCTAAAACGCGACTTGTCCCGGTTCGTAACCCCCGACAAGTCGCGTTTTTGTGCACTGAAGGCCGATTTTGTACCTGCGGGCTCGGGATTGATAGAAAAGTGCGGCATTTTTGGTGAAACGAGGGCGCCAGAATCACGCGTTCAGCGCATTGTACGGCTGGTTTTGGACTTTATCCGTTTCCCTTTTTGGGTAAACGGATCATTCCTTCTAACTTGCGGGCAAAAAGAAGATGGGAATTTGGCATATTTATTCAGACGGCACCCGGGCGGATATTCCTTTTGAAACGGATGAGGACAAGGGCGATGCGTGGAACAGTGTAGCTATCTGTGCCGAGATGACCGGTGTACGGGTCTGGGTGGCGACGGTCAATGACACGCATTTGCACTCGTTGGTCGAGGGCGAGGAATTGAACGCAGAACAGGACCGGCTAGAGTTGCAGAGACGATTGAACCGGCAGTTCCCGGGGCAGAACATCTTTTTTGTCTGTGACCTGGTCGAGAAGCGGGAGGAGATTCTGTCCAAGTTTATGTATGTTTATCGGAACTGCCTGGATTTCTATCGCAAGCTTCCGGGAGAGTATGCCTGGGGGTGCGGGAATATTTATTTCTCTGAGAATCGGCATTTCTTTGAGGGCAAGCGCTTGGACAGTCTTTCCCTCCGCGAGCAGTATGCGATGTTCAAGACCAAGCGGAGGCTGCCCGCAGCTTGGCGGGTTGATGCGTCCGGACGCATCCTGCCGGAGAGCTTTATCGTCTATGAGACTGTGGAACAGTTCTTTGGGAGTGTCCGGGCCTATATTGCCTTCCTGTATGTACGCAAGGAGGATGAAGCCGCGATGAAACAGCAGATTCACAACCGCTATCTGGAGATGCGGACCATCCAGGACCTTCGCCGGCTGGGGAATCAGTATTGTGTCAATGCCTGTGGCCGCACCCTCTCGGGTGCCACCCTGGAAATCCGGCTGAAAGTCGCCACCCGCATGCTCCGCGAGGGTCTGGCCGGCCGTACGCCAAGCCTTGCGAAAGCGCTTCTTCTCAAGCCGGACGATTTGCGTTTTCTGGTGTAGTCCTCCTCCGAGCCCCCGGGCGCAAAACAACCCTTCTGCGGCCCCAATCGCTCCTTATCCGGCCTCACACCCCCGGACAAGGAGCGTTTCCGCGTCCTGGCGGCCGTTTTTGTGCCCGCCGGCTCGGGGCAGCGGTGGCCTGCTACGCCAAAAGCCCGACGGGAGCCTACCGTTCGAACACCCGGAGGAGTTTCAGTTTTGTCTCTCCGGCCTTGCCCGTGTAGGGATGTTCGCGGAGAGGCAGGTTGAAGCGGGTGCTGCCGCGGAGGACGGTCTGCGGATGGGTGAATTCACGGAAGCCCCATTCGCCGTGGTAGGCGCCCATGCCGGAGTGGCCCGTGCCGTTGAAGGGGACACCCTTGACCATCATGTGGATGCATACTTCGTTGATGCATCCGCCGCCGTACTGCTGGGTGCGCATGACCCGGTCCGCCCAGCGGATGTCCTTGGTGAAAAGGTACATCGCCAGCGGGTGCTCGCGGTCGGCGATGGTCTCCATCAGCGCATCGACCTCCGCGTCCTTGAACGGCACGATGGGCAGCAGCGGGCAGAAGAGTTCGTGCTGCACGACGTGTTCGTCGATGCCCACAGGGTAGATCATCGTAGGGGAATAGCGGCGCGTCTCCGGGTCGCCCTTGCCACCGAAAACGATACGGTCGCGATATTCATCGGCCAGGCGGGCGCATTTGTCGTAGGCACTGGCCGTGATAAGTTTGGGATACTCGGGATTCTGCTCGGGATGCTTGCCAATCTGGGCCATGAAAGCCTGCTTGAGCGCTTCCAGGAACGGTTCCGCCACTTCCTCGGCCACGGCGATCTGGTTGATGTTGATGCAGATCTGGCCGGCGTTGGTGAGTTTGAAGAAGGCGATCTTGCGGGCGGCGTCCTTCAGGTCGGCATCCTTGCGTACGACGCACCAGTTGCCCGTTTCGCCGCCGAGTTCCAGCGCCACGGGCGTCAGGTTCTTGGCGGCTTCGCTGAGCACGTGTTTGCCCACGGCGGGAGAGCCCGTGTAGAAAATCTTGTCGAAGCGCTGCGCCAGGCACATATCCGCCACGTCGTGACCGCCGTCAATCAGGGTGACATATTCCGGCGGGAACACCTCGGCGAAGAACTTCTTCATCGCCGCCGTGCTGGCGGCCGACTTGCTGGAAGACTTGATAACCACCGTATTGCCGCCCGCCATCGCCGCCGCTACCACGCCGATGGTGAGCAGGACCGGGAAATTGAACGGGCTGATGACCAGCGACACGCCGTACGGCATCTTATACACTTTCGTGATCAGGCTCGGGAAGCACATCAGCCCGCTGAAATGCCGCTCCGGACGCGCCCAGCGGCGCAGGCCGCAGAGCATTTCGTTAATCTCCGTGACAATCGGGCCGATATCGCAGAGATACGCCTCCACCTGGCTGCGGCCCAGGTCTTCGGCAAGGGCCTCCTCGAACTCTTTCTCGTGGGCCAGGACGGCCGCTTTCAGTTTCTTGAGCTGCTTGATCCGCCAGCCCACCGGAAGCGTGGTTCCGGTCCGGAAGAACTTCCGCTGCGCCGCCACGATGTCCCGGACCACCCCGTCGGTATATTCCGAGGCATCCCGCGTGCCGGACCCGGTAACGGAATCCAGGACCTGCCGGATCTGGTCATTAGTCAGGGTGACGGGCGAGGAATAGTTGATGGAATCGGCGGCAATCATCGGAATGAGGTCCTCGTGATCGCACGGAAGCACGGGAGGCTCGATCTGGTCCATCCCGCACAGGGCCAACAGTTGCCGGACGGCCTCCAGGAAACGTTCGGCCGCGTCTTTTTCGGACACTTCTTCGCCCACGATTCCGCAGAAACGGGCCATCAGGGCGTATTTCTCACGGCAGGCCTCTTTCTGGAATTCCAGAACAGGCAGGAGCATCAGCGAGATGGCCAATCCGTGGGGCAGATGGTATTTGGCGCCGATGCTATGGGCAAAAGCATGGACATAACCCGCCAACTGGGTGTTGATGGCATTGCCACCGTACAGGGCCGCCCGGCACATCCCCAGGCGCGCGTCGATGTTTCCGGGCTCCTGCATCACTACGGGGAGGTTATTCATAATCAGCCGAACCCCCTCCAGGGAGAGGTTCATATCCTCATCATCGACATCCGTGTCACTCACGACCCCTTCGATGCAGTGGCTGAGGGCGTCTACGCCGCAAGCCGCCGTCACTTGACGGGGTGCCTGGACAGTGAGTTCGCTGTCCAGCACCACATGGGCCACATTGAGGCCGATCAATACCGTGGAGCCCTTCACCCCTTGCTCGTTCATCACCACGGCGCCCACGGTCACTTCGGCGCCGGTACCGGCGGTCGAAGGCACGTTGATGATGGGCAGAGACCCACCCGGAACGGGTAAGAACTTCAGCAGCAATGCCTTCACGGGCAGATGCGGCATCTTCACGCCGGCGGCAACCATCTTGCAGGTATCCATCACGGACCCGCCTCCGAGGGCGATGATGCATTCCGCCCCGCACGCCTGCGCAGCCTTGCGTCCCGCCTCAATGGTGGGGATATTGGGCTCAGAATGGATGTCATTGAAGATGGAGTACCCCACTCCGGCCGCTTCCAGCGAGGCCGCGATCGCCTGCTCATAGCCCATCGAACTGAGCGTACGGTCGGTGACCAGCAGCACCTGCTTATAGCCGTACGAGCGGCAGATGTCCCCGATCCGCTTCCGTGCTCCGTGTCCCTCCGTCACCTCCGGTGCCGGCAGGGGAATTGCGTGAATCACCTTCCCCGGCAACCGGTGTATCTGTTTCCTGAAATGATAAGTATCCATAGTTCCGTGTTTAATGTGTGGTCAGTTCCAATCCTTGCAAAATTACAACTATTTCGGCAAACAAACCATCACCCCCGAGCCGGCGGGTACAAAAACGGCCTCCAGGGCGCGGAAACGCGACTTGTCGGGGGTCGCGAGGCCAGACAAGGAGCAGTTTGAGCCGCAGAAGGGTTGTTTTGCGCCCGGGGGCTCGGGATCGCTGTTGGTTTTTCCATTGATTCTCACTATCTTGCAAACATGTTGCGGAAATGCCTGCCGGTCATACTCCTTTGCTGCCTCGCGGTGCTGCCCTTGCGGGGGCAGGACGTGGAGCGGAGCCTTCGTGCGCTGGATATGGAGCTGGGGCGGAAGGCGGAGTATGATGCGCAGAAGGAAGCGCGGATCGGACAGTTGCGGGGGCGGCTCCGGAGCGCCTTGGACGATGCGGAACGGTATGCGGTGACCCGGACGCTGTACGAGGAGTACAAAAGCTATAAGTACGATTCAGCTTATTCCTATGCGCAGTCGATGGGGGTGCTGGCGGCGCGCGCCGAGCGGCCCGACGCCCGGGTGGAGGCAGGCTGCGCCACGACGTTCTGCCTGATTTCCGCCGGCCTGTACAAGGAGGCCTTCGACGTGATGGGGAAACTGGACGTGGAAGGCGTCGCACCCCGGACCCTGCTGGAATACTACAAGATGCAGGTGCGGCTGAACTATTCCGCCCGCGGCTATGCCCAGACGGAACCCTACTGGAACCAATATTCCCAGGCGGGGGAGGCCTATAGCCGGAAGATCATGGAGATGGTCCCCGAAAACTCGCCGGTCTGGCAGGAGTATCAGGCCAATTTCCTGATGGAGAGCGCCCAGTACGAGGCCGGGATCGTCGTGTTCAAGGAACTGCTGGCCGATGAGGGCATCGACCTGCACTCGCGGGCCATCTTCGCCTCGTCGATGGGTTGGCTTCAGCACTGTCTGGGCCGGGAAGATGAGGCCCTCGTCTCCCTCTGCGAATCGGCCATCTGCGACCTCAAGTCCTCCACCAAGGAGACGACGGCCCTCCGGATGCTGGCGGAGTACCTGTCCCGCCGGGGTGAGGTCGAGCGCCCCTCCCGGTATGTCCATGAATCCTTCGAGGATGCCAATTTCTACAATGCCCGGCTGCGGAAGCTGGAGGTCGGCGCGGTCCTGCCCATCGTGGAAAAGAACCATTACGACCGTCTGCAGCGGGAGCGGAACCTCCTGATCGTGAGCATTGTCCTGGCCATCCTGGTGGCCCTGGCGGCCGTCATCGCCCTCTGGTTCATCCGCCGGCAGAACCGCCGCCTGCACGAGGCCCGCGCCATCATCGTGCAGCGGAACGCCCAGCTGGAGACGGCGAACGCCCAGCTTGCGGAGGCCAATGAGATCAAGTCGGAATACATCGGCAACTCCTTCTACATCAATTCGGAGTTCATCGACAAGATGTCCCAGTTGTACAAGATGGTGGACCGGATGATCGTCACCCGCCAGTACGACGAGCTCCGCCGCTCCCTGAAGGAGTCTACCATCGACAAGGAACGGGACCAGATGTATGAATCCTTCGACCACACCTTCCTGAAGATTTTCCCGACTTTCGTCAACGATTACAACGCCCTGTTCCCGGATGCGGAGCAGCGGTACCCCGAAGGCGGCCTCACTCCGGAGATGCGGATTTTCGCCCTGATCCGCCTCGGTATCTCCGAAACGGACCGCATCGCGAAGTTCCTGGACTACTCGGTGCACACCATCAACACCTACAAAACCCGGGTGAAGAACAAATCCTGGGTGGAAAACGACCGCTTCGAGGCCGAAATTATGCAGATCGGGGCCAGATAGGCCAATACAACCCTTATATTTTTTTGCCCGCGAGAGTGCTTCAACATGCTGAAAAACAGCATATTGAAGTATTTTAATATTATATTCTCCTTATGAAATTCGGACACGCGTGGAAGACCCGGTAATTTTGCGGTCAACGGATCACAATAACCCAAAATAACCAACAACCAACCCAATGAAAAGGATTCTTTCCGCGTTGACCCTCCTGCTTCTGACAGTGGGTCTGGTGTCCGCCCAGGGCGGATACCTGGTCAAAGGTGTGGTCGTTGACGCCCAGGGTCCGGTCATCGGGGCCACCGTCCTCCAGCAGGGGACGCAGAACGGCACCGTAACCGGCCTGGACGGAGACTATACCCTCCGCGTGCCGGATGCCGATGCCCTGGTCGAGATCAGCTGCATCGGCTATGCCACGCAAGTCTTCAAGGCCTCCGAGGTCCCGGCGACGGTGACCCTCGCCGAGGACACCGAATTCCTGGACGAGGTCGTGGTCATCGGCTACGGCACCCTGTCCAAGAAGGAGGTCTCCGCGTCCATCGTCCAGGTGGACAGCAAGGACTTCTTCCGCGGCACCACCAACAACCCGATGACGATGCTCACCGGCAAGGTCGCGGGCCTGAACGTCGTGACGAGCCAGGGCTCCAACCCGAACTCCGGCTCCGATTACCAGATCCGCGGCGCGACCTCCCTGAATGCCGGTAACGGCCCGCTCGTGGTGATCGACGGCGTCCCCGGCGGTGAAATCCGCTCCCTGTCCCCGCAGGACATCGAGTCGATGACCGTCCTCAAGGATGCGGCCTCGGCCTCCATCTACGGTACCAGCGGTGCGAACGGCGTCA
>Ga0265298_10001075_pt1 | contig 40193 bp, 33 predicted proteins | sample AusTroGonzalo_MG_3_FD_193486 | JGI IMG/M metagenome (GOLD analysis project Ga0265298, IMG submission 193486) | Bovine rumen microbial communities from tropical cattle in Woodstock, Queensland, Australia - Gonzalo_01 | ecosystem: Host-associated > Mammals > Digestive system > Stomach > Rumen ... | reverse complement strand
CCTTGCTTGCGGAAGTATAGTAGTTTTCGGAAGAATACCCGCCTTTGAGGTTTTCGTCCAGGAAAGAGCAGGATGCGGAAAGGACCGCGACGGCTGCCATCAGTATATAGAACTTCGCTTTCATCGTCTTAGAAGGTAAAATTAAGGCCCATTGTTACGCTCTTTGCCACAGGATAGGTTCCCCAGTCGATACCGTTGGAACGGTCGCCTTCCGCAGTGGAATTGGCATTCACCGTCATTTCGGGATCCAGTCCGCTGTAGCCCGTGAAGGTCAGCAGGTTCGTTCCGGCCAGATAGAGACGGAGCTGGGAGACTTTCCAGGATTCGGGAAGCTTGAAGGTATAACCCAACTGAAGGTTCTTCAGGCGTACATAACTGCCGTCCTCCAGGAAACGGGTGGAGACTTTACGGTTGTTGGTGCCGGCCCAGGTGGCCCGGGGCTGGGTATTGGAAGTGCCCGTACCCGTCCAGTGCTGGTCGTAGTAGCGCTTGGTGACGGGGAAGCCGCGGTAGAATCCCTCGGAATCGTTCAGGTACTGGATATAGACTTTCTGCCCGAAGGCGCCCTGGAAGAACATCGAAAGGTCGAAGCCCTTCCAGTTGAAGGCCAGGTTGAGACCTGCGGTAAAACTAGGGATGGCGCTGCCCACGAAGGTGCGGTCCTTGCCGTCGATTACGCCGTCCTCGTTCACGTCGGCAAATTTCACGTCACCGGCCTTGATGCCATTGCCCTGGTACGGGGACAGCATCACTTCGGCGTCGGTCTGGAAAATACCCTCCATCTTGTACATATAGAAGGAGCCGATGGGATGCCCCACCTCGGTGCGGGTCACGTAAACGCCGTCGTTCACCAGACCGCCGAGGATAGGAGAATTGAGGCTGAGCACTTCATTGTGCAGGTAACCGCCGTTCAGGGTGATGTCAAAGCCCCAGTCCCGGAACTGCCGGCGGTAGAAGAGTTCAATATCGACACCGGTATTCAGCACGCTGCCGTTGTTGACCCAGGGGGTCGCGGTCTTACCCACGGAAGTCGGCAGGGATTCCTGCACCAGCATATCCCGGGTAACCTTGTAGTAGTAGTCGATGGAGCCGCCCAGGGTGCCCTTCAGCACCTCGATGTCGATACCGGCATTGAACTGGTCGGAGGTTTCCCATTTGAGTTCCGAATTGCCGAGCGTGGTCTGCGCATAGCCGTCGGCCATTCCGCCGTCGAAGGCATACCAGTATTTTCCGCTGTAACGGTCGGAGTAGGCATACAGGCCGATGTCCTGATTGCCGATGGAACCGTAGCCCGCGCGCAGCTTGAGTTTGTCAAGCCACTTGGCTCCCTGCATGAAATTCTCCTGCTCGATGTTCCAGCCCGCCGATACGGAATAGAAGGTACCCCAGCGGTGACCCGGGCTGAAGCGGGAAGAACCGTCTTCGCGGAGAATCGCGGAAACATAATACTTGCCCGCATAATTGTAGTTGACATTGGCGAAGAAGGAGAGCAGGGAAGAAGCGCTCTCGCCCTGGCTGGAGGTCAGCGTCCCCTCGCCCAGACCGATGTAAAGCAGGTCCGGATCTTCGGAGGCAAAATCCTCGTTGGCCGAAGAAAGCACGTTCTCGTGCGTATGGATGGCCTCAGCACCCACCATATAGTTCAGCGAATGCTCGCCGAAGGTCAGGTTATGGTTCAAGGTACTGTTGACCGTCCAACTGCTGTTTTCATTGTTGCGGACGGTCAGTCCGTTGGTTTCGTGGATACGGTTGTTGGTTCCCCAGGTCTTGTTGAACAGCCGGTAGGTATTGTAACGATAGTCCAGGCCCAGGGTCGTCTTCCAGAACAGGTTCTTGGTAAAGTTGATTACCACGTTGCCGGTAACCAACAGGGACTTGGTCTTGTTGGAACGGTCCGTGTAGGCGGTCAGTCCCTCGGGGGAATAACCGTCCCCGAAGAAGGAGTTGTAGGCGGCGTTGCCGTAGTACTCGCCGGGCATGTCCACGTAGTTGCCTTCCGCGTCAAAGACGGGAATCGCCGGGTTGCGGAAGAGGGCGTAGCGGACGACCGAGCCACCCTCGTCGTTCTGGTAACCGTCGCCGGAACTCGCCAGCAGGCGGTTGTTCGAGAGGGAACCGCTCGCGTTCAGGTTCAGTTTGAGCCACTTCTTGGGCTGGGCGCTGACGCTGGCACGCAGACTGGCCTTGTTGTAGTCGGAATTCTTGATGATACCGTCCTGGCCGAAATAGGAACCGGACACCAGATACTGTATCGTGGAATTGCCGCCGCTGACGGACAGCTCGTGCTGATGGATGGGCGCAACGCGGAAGATCTCCTCGAGATGGTTCACATTCGGGAAATCCCTCAGGTACTCGCCTTCGATGAGTTTACGGGGAATGGAGAGCGTCTTGTTGTCGTTCGTCGCCGCCTCGTTATAGATCTTGATGTATTCCTCGGTGTTCACCATCGCCGGCAGTTTGCCGTGGAACTGGACGCCCGCCTGCATATTGTAGGAAACCTTGGCGGAGCCTTCCTTGCCGCTCTTCGTGGTGATGAGCACGACACCGTTGGTCGCACGCGAACCGTAGATGGCCGCGGAAGAAGCGTCCTTCAGTACGGTGATGTTGTCGATATCGCCTGCCGCCAGGGTATTCAGCGCCCCTTCGACGGGAATGCCATCGACGATGTAGAGCGGGTCATTGCTCGAAGAAATGGAACTTGTACCGCGGATACGGACGGAAATGCCTGCACCGGGCGCACCCGTCTGCGAGGATACGTTCACACCGGCAATGCGGCCCTGCAGGGACTCCTGCACGGAGGAGACGGGCACCTTGGCCAGCTGCTCGCCGTCCACCTTGCTCACGGCACCGAGGACGTCGCGGCGCTTCATCGTGGTATAACCGACGACGACTACTTCGTCCAGGAATTCTGAATTCTCCTGAAGGACGACATCGACGACCGTCCGGCCTTCCACCGCTACGGTCACCCCCTTGAAGCCGATGCAGTCAAAAGAAAGCACGGCGTCGGCGGGAACGGACAGGGAATAGACCCCGTTGAGGTCCGTGATGGTGCCGGTGGTGGTTCCCTGCACCATAACGCTGGCGCCGATGACGGGTTCGCCCGTTCCGGCTTCCGTCACGGTTCCCTTCACTTCCACCTGGGCCAGGACGCTCAGGCTCAGCGACAGGGCTGCCAATACACTAAATAGCTTTTTCATAAGCGATGATCTCGTTATTTACAGTTAGATTTCCTTGGTTATCGCGGCAGATGCGGCTGCCGGCGGGCAATTCGACGACGATGGCCGAAGCGTCCGCTTCCAAACGGATGGGCGCATTCCCCTTCACCCCCCTGGCCAGATAAGTCCGGGAGACGATGTCGAACAGGTCCTTTTTCCCTTCTCCGACGGCATAGCCGACCGTTTTGGCTTCCGGGAAAGGATTGTACATCAGATAGACCGGAAAGGGCCGGGCGGCATAGAAGTCCGTGGCATTGCAGTTCAGGCGCAGGATGCCTTCCACATCCGTCGTTTCCACGATGGCCCCGAAGAGGCCGGTGGCCGAGGTGCTGTAGACGCTGAACATGCTCTCCGGCGGATTGGCGGGATTCCAGAGCGGACCGTCGCCCAGGGCGATGGGGTGCTTCCCCTTATGCTCTTCGCGCTGGTAGATGATATCTTCGTAGCGGAGCCCTTCGTAGGCGATGATGGAGTTCGTGTACTGCTGGTGGCCCGGAAGGCACTGCAGGGAATCCGGCAGCTGGTCCGGGAAGAAAAGACGGCAGTTGTTCACGTTATTGAGCATCCAGCGGCCGATGGAACGGGCGTACTGGGGCTCGTACTTCACCATCGGCACAAAAGGCCAGGCCACGTCGATGGAATTCATCAGGAAAGCGAAGCCGCCGCCGTCAATCAGGGAACCCTGGAGACCGCTGATCTCATAATCGCCCCAACGGCCGGCCGTAATGCCCCAACCGGTGCGCCCGTCGGCGGCCTTGCAGCCTTCAAAGACCCAGTCCAGCATCTTGGCCGTATCGAAATGGCAGCCCTGCTCCGCGTTCAGGCGGGCGGCAGTGTAAATGCCGATGGGCAGCAGAATCTCATAGAAGCGGCTTTCCTTCTGGGCATCCAGGGCTTCCATAGCGGAAATGGCGTGGGCCAGATAGCGCGGATCGCCGTACTTCTGATAAGCACTGTAAAGCACCCAGGCGTGACCGCCCGCGGCGTCCTGCTGCTTGGGAATCCAGTTGTTGCAGCCCTGCATACGGGCATAATCGAAATAGGTGAAATCGTAATTGCCGGCAAGTACGGAATCGGCAGCGGCAAACTGTTCTGCGATGCTGCGCTGAATGGCGTCCGCACCGTCCACATCGGGGAAGACCTCGCAGACCGCATAGTAGAGGACGTTGGGAAAGACGTCATACCACCAGTCGCGGCCATATCCGCCGCCCAGCAGGGCGACCTGCGGACAGGTATTGTTCATCACGATGTTCCAGCCGTTTTCCGTATTGAAATAGTTCTGGGCCATCTTGACGAAGTTGTATCCGTGCTGGTTCGTCTTGTCGATGCCGTTGAGCCCGGCGCCGAGCAGCGCGTGCAGGGCATTCAGGCTCTCGTGAAATTCACCGCCGTTACTGTCAGGACCCTGGCGGGCATCCTTCATCGCGGTATAGAGGCCGAAGGTCTGCTGGTCGATATTCCGGTGCGCATTGTCCAGCCAGATGACCGGACCCGCAGGCAGCTGGGAATCAAAATCGAAGGCATAGGCGTCGAAATCCAGCGCTTTCTGCTTCCAGTCCAGGATATGGTAGGGCTGCGGGAAGGCCGCCATCTGCTCTACGCGGGGGATGACCGTCTGGGGAACGGCGGGGCCGAAGTCCGGGGCCGCCGTACAGGCGATGACCAGCAGGCCGGCCATCAGGGAAATACGGGATGCTTTCATTCGGATGCTTTTTTATTGATGTGACGGGCCAGCGGGAGGGAGAGCAGCTGCAAGCCGCCGACCACGGGGAGGGCGAAGCGCAGGGCAAAATCCTCGGAAATGAACTTCGCCATCAGGATGAAAAGGATCATGCCGAAGGCGCGGCCGGCAAACAGCCCGAGTTCGTGACTCATAATATAGGTATACTCGGTGCGGTTCTCGATCTTGGATACCACGTCGATGGTTTTCATCATCGTCGGGAAGTAGGCGAGGTCGTACACCGGCTGGAAAATCACCTTGGCCAGGATAAAGACGATGACACCCACGCCGGAGAACAGGATGCCGTTGGCCAGCGTTCCGGCAAAGAAGACGAAGAGTCCGAAGCCGCAGATTTTCATCCGGTCTTCCGGCTTGGCCACGCGGCCCAGCACATAGACCATAATGGCGGTAATCGCGCCTCCGATACCCTGAATGAGCCCCAGCGAGCCTTCTCCGCCGATGAATTTCATGATGAGGATGGCGGGAGCCGTCACCAGGAAGCCCTGTACCATCCCCTTGAGGGAAGCAAGACAAAGCATCTTGTTCCAAAGCGAATGGAAACGCAGGTAAAAGAAATTCGTGTTCTCGGGAGAACGGAAGGTCCCGCGCGAAAGGGCCAGACAGGCACAGATGGAAATCAGGAGGGCGGCGACGGTGATGCATTTATAGCCGGTATTCACCGAGAAAGTCACGCCCAGGATTTCCTTCCCGTCGACCATCGCCAGGAACGCCCCGACCACGATGGGGATGACGATATTCCACAGCGAAAAGAAGAAGGACTCGAAACCGAAGAAATAGTTTCGGTTGCTGTCGTCCGTGGCATACAGTGTCAGCAGGTAGCGGTTGGTCCAGAAAAAGCCGGTGGCCAGTCCGATCAGGAAACCGGTGGCGCAGAGCATCGGCAGCGTGACGCTGCGGATGAACATCATCACCATCAGGGCGACCGCCGAGATCAGGATACCGAAAGCATACAGTTGCTTGGACTTGAACCAGCGCAGCAGCAGGCCGTTGACCAGGGAGGTCATCACGACGCCCACATACATGCAGAGCTGGTACACGATGACCCAGGACGGGCTGCCGGTATTCCGCATAATGTACGCACCCGCAAAGATTTCGATGAGCGGGAGCACCATCGCAAACAGCAGGTTCGTCACCAGGATGGTACGGATGGCCTGGGGCTGCGATTTGAAGAAAGCGATTTCGCCTGCGCCTTTCATTATTTCTTTAAGGTATTAAGGATTTCACTGATGGACAGTTCCGCGCTGCAGATGACCTCGTCGGAAGCGCCGTAATAAATCTGGAGCGTGTCCTCGTCCTTGCGGATCAGGCCGTTGGTAAACACCACGTTTCCGAAGAAGCCCGTCTGTTCGTAAGGGGCGATGGGCTCCATGATGGGTTCCTCGCTGCGGGCCAGCACTTTCGTAGGATCGTTCAGGTCCAGGAGCAGCGCTCCCAGGCAATAGCGGTTCTCCTTGTTCGCGCCGTGATAAATCTCCAGCCAGCCCTCCTTGGTACGGACGGGAGCGGAACCGGCACCGACGCGGGCGCTGTCCCAACTGCCGGGGCGGGTGGTGGCGATGCACTTGTGCCGACCCCAGTGAATCCGGTCGGGAGACTCCGCCACCCAGATGTAATTGCCACCGAGTTCGGGGCTGCTGGGACGGTGGAAAGCATACCATTTGCCATTTACCTGCTCTTCGAAAAGGGCGCAATCCTTATTATGAGGCGGGAATATCATCCCTTCGCGTTCCAAAGTCTTGAAATCCCGCGTGTGGATCAGGCCGACACCTACCGCTACCGGGGAGACTTCCGTGAAACTGAGCCAATAACCGTCGTCCATCGTGGCCACGCGGCAGTCCTCAATCCCAAAGGACTCCTGGAAACCTTCGCCGAAGATGGGGCGGATGGCAGGGTCCTCGTAAAAATGCACGCCGTCCTCGCTGCAGACCGGGCGCAGGTAGGAAAGGGTCGTCAGATAGTAGGCTCCCTTATAAACGATGACACGGGGATCGCTGGCATCCAGCTGCGGGTCATCCTTGGCAAAACGCAGAACTTCGATCTGTCCCTTGTCGTTATATACCGGGAAACTGATAATGCCCTCTTCCTGTACGGGGCGCTCCGCGACACGCAGCAGCAGCCAGGTCTTGCCGTTCATCCGGAAGACGCCGGGGTTCAGCAGGCAGGTGATTTCCATACCGGGAATACAGGGCTTCAGGTCTGAAGGCCGCATCAGGGGGTTGTTCGGGTTTCTACGGGCGATGTCCATATTGATTGTGGTTTAGTGTCTGCACAAAGGTAGCCGATATACGCCCCTGGTAAGTAAACAATTCTTACAAAAGAGTACACATTTCTTACAGACACGCTGATTTTTGACTATCTTTGTGCGTAAACACGGCCTAAATGAACAGAATAGCCCTACTTTCCTGCCTCCTGGCATTGTCCACTATTTTTACATCCGCCGCGGCGGCAGAATACCGGATGCGCCATATCACCAACCGGGACGGACTGACGAATTCCTCCGTCAATATGATTTATACGGACCGGAGCGGCAGGGTCTGGTTCGGGACCTGGGACGGCCTGGACCGTTATGACGGCGACCATATCCGCTCCTTTTTCCCTACGGTCGGCGATTCCACGACGATTTCCAACAACATTATCCGGGATATGGCGCAACTGCCGGACGGGACGATCTGGGTAGCAACGGACCGGGGCATCGACTGCTACGACCCGGACACGGAAAGTTTTACCCGCTACTTCCAGAGCGCAGTGGAGAAGGCTCCGATTACGGAAAACAGTTTTCACCTGGCTCCGTCAGAGAATGGAGAAATTATCGCCATCGTGGACGGACACGGCATCTTTAGCTTCAGGGACGGCGTTTTTGTACGGACGGAACCACTGAACGCACGCCATATCCGCGAGGCCGCCGTGGATAAGGGAGGCCGCCTGTGGATGCTCACCAGAGATGGCGCCGTCCTGTGCGACAATGCCGTCCTCCTTACCGGTGCCCGTTTCCTGTTCTACGACGATTCCTCTGACCAGATATGGATACAGGATGGTAGCGGCTACCACGCGCTGGGCAGCCAGCGTCTCTACCGTCCCTGTCCCGGAGAACTGTCCTCCGCTGCGAGTGACGGAACCTATCATTATCTGGGGACAGACAAGGGCTTGTACCGGCTGGACCTCTCCAAAGGAGAAGCGGAATGCCTGCTCCCGGAAGTCCCGGTCCTCAGTGTCAATTGCGGCATCCAGGGCATCATCTGGGTAGGGACAGACATGCACGGCGTATGGCAGTTGTCCCGGATTCCCTATGATTTCGGTGCCCAGACCGACGGCTTTGGCGGACACGCCGTACGCTGCTTCGTTCAAATGCCCTCCGGCCGGCTGGCCGTGGGGACCAAGGGCTCGGGCATCTTTCTCTTCTCCAGCGACACCCGGCTGGCCGGACGCCTGACAACCAGGGACGGACTCCTGCACAATTCCGTCTATTGTATGAAGGATGACGGGGATGTCATCTGGATCGGGAGCGACGGGGCCGGTCTCAACTACCAGGAAAAGCGCAACGGGCGCATCCGAAAACTACAAGTCCCCGATACCCTGCAACTCGCCTCCGTCTATGCCGTCGAGGTCCAGGGACGGGATACGCTCTGGGCCGGCACCGGCGGCCACGGGCTGTTCCGCCTGCGGCTGGACCGCAGCAAGGACCCCTTCCGGGTGACGGAGTGCGTGCATTATACACCGGAAATGCTGGGCAGCGGGATGGTGTACAGCCTGTTGCCCAGTTGGCACGGCTCTATGTTTGTCGGCACCCGGGGGGCGGGGCTCCAAATTGTCCGGAGGTCGACCGGGGCATTGTCCCAGTTGAACAACGACACGGCCGAAGACATCCTGTGCCTGGCCCGTGGCAGTGACGCCTCACTCTGGGTAGGAACGAGTATGGGACTCTACCGATACGGGCAGAACTGGCAGGAAATGACCCGCTTTTCGATGGAGGACGGCCTGCCCAGCAACACCATCCACGGCATCCTGGAAGACGGTAACGGGGAAATCTGGGTAAGTACCAATAACGGTATCGCCCGCATCCGGCCGGAAGACGGGCATATCGTCAGTTATGATGCGACGGACGGGCTGCAGGACAACGAGTTTTCGGACGGAGCCTTCTACCAGTACAGCGGATGGTTCTTCTTCGGCGGTATCCGGGGATTCAACGCCTTTGACCCGAAGGAAGTAGGCAAGGCCTCCTATATGCCGAATCTGGTATTGGATGCCCTGTACATTGACAACGAGCATAAACATCTGAAAACCCTTCTGCAAGAGGAAAAAGAAAGACCCACCCTGGTGCTGGACGCCGGCAACCGTTCCCTGAGTTTCCACTTCGTCCCCGTGGATTACCTGGGCGCCGGACGCTGCGAACTGGCTTACCGTATGCGGGGGATGTCCGAAGAGTGGCTCCGGCTCGGCAACTCACACGTGGTCGCCTTCTCCAATCTTCCTCCGGGCGAATTCACCCTCGAGGTGCGAAGTTCCAATGAGAACAAGGAATGGTCCGATGAAACTTTCTCCCTGAGAATCCATAAACTCGCCCCCTGGTGGCGGACGAACCTTGCCTTGTTCCTATATACCCTCGGAGGCCTGCTACTGATCCTCGCCGTCAGTCTCTTGGTCCAAGGCAGGATCAAGAGACACAGGACAGAAGCCGTGCACGAGGCCAAACTGGACTTCTTTACCAATATCGCCCACGAATTTTCCAATACCCTGACCCTCATCTACGGTCCCTGCCAGGCACTCCGGCAGTCGGAAAGGCTTTCCGGTACGGAGCAGCACTACCTGGGCAGCATCCTTTCCAATTCCGACCGCATGCGCAATATGATCCAGCAACTCATCAGTTTCCGAAAGGCGGAGACGGGACATCTGCGCATCCGCATCGGCCGGGTGGACATGGTGGCCCTCATCGCCCAGGTCAGCGCCTATTTCCGCGATCAGATGGACCGCAATGGGGTCTTTTTCGAATTGCTTGCACCGCCTGAGGGCATCGTTTGGACCGCAGACGGCGACTCTATGGAAAAAATCGTCTTCAACCTGCTCTCCAACGCGGTAAAATATACACCGGAGCACGAAAAGATCCAGATTGTCCTGGAAAAAGGAGAACATGCACTTAAAATGACGGTCACCAATACCGGGGTCGGCATTCCGCTGGAGCGTCAGGCCGTCCTGTTCGACCGCTATGAAGTCCTCAGCCGTTTTGAAAAAGCCCTCTCCAAGGGGCGCATCAGCAACGGTATCGGTCTTTCCCTCTGCAAATCCCTTGTGGAACTGCATAAAGGGACGATAGACATTGACAGCGACGGAACGCATTATACCCGTTTCCGCCTGGAACTGCCGTTACTGCCGGTGGAGACGGAGGATGTCTACACCCCCGCCCAGGAACTGTTCTCCCCTGCCGCAGAACCGGAAGCCCGGGAAGAAGCCGCAGAGGAAGAAACCCACGCCCGGGAAAGCGTCCTCGTGGTGGATGACGATCCGGAAATCCGGCACTTCATCCGCAAAACGCTGGAACCGCATTTCAGGGTAAGGGAGGCCGGGAACGGACGCGAAGCCCTCGTTTCCCTCGAACAGGAGATGCCGAGCGTCATCCTTTCGGACCTGATGATGCCGGAAATGGACGGCGCAGCCCTGCTGAAAGCGCTGCGCGCAAATTCGCGTACGCGTCATATCCCCTTCATCCTGCTCTCCGGAAAAGGGACGGACAAAACGCCGATAGAAGCCATGGAAAACGGTGCGGACGCTTATCTGGACAAGCCCTTCCATCCGGGGCACCTGCTGGCCCGCATCCACCGGCTGCTCGCCCGAGATGCGGAGGTCATCGCCTACAGCCGCTCTGCGCAAGCGTCCGTCGAGCAGTTTGCCGGAAAAGAGATGAAAAAATCCGACAGGGACCTTCTACAGTCCATTACGGAAGTCATGGTGAACCGGCTGGACGACGAATCCCTTTCCGGCGCCGATGTCGCAGCCGCCCTCTCCATCAGCGAAATGCAACTCTACCGAAAACTCAAGGCCCTGGCGGGAATGACACCCACCGAGTATCTGCGTAACCTGCGGCTCGAACGCGCGGCGGGAATGCTGCGCTCCGGGAATAAAACCGTACAGGAAATCATGTACAGTTGCGGTTTCGTAAGCAAAACCTATTTCTTCAGGGAATTTGCCAAACGCTACGGCTGCTCTCCCGGCGCTTACCGGCGGGAAGCCGGGTTGAAGCACAGATAAGTGATGTTCATCCCCTTGGCGAGAAACATCTTTTCGTAGAAGGTCTGCACTTCATAGAGCCAGGGGGCATAGCGATGAGGCTCGCCATAGAGGTCTTCCGTCCGGGCGAGGACCTCCAGGCCCTGCTCCCGGCACACATCCAGGGTATAACGGTGCAGCAGCAGACTGTCCGTCTTGAGGTGGATCAGGCTGCCGGGGGCGAGAAAACGGCGATAACGCTCCAGGAACACAGGCGACGTGAGCCGCGAATTCTCGCTGTTGGGCTGCGGATCGGAGAAAGTCAGCCAGATTTCCGATACCTCGTCCGGCGCAAAGAAAGCGCCGATGAATTCGATGCGCGTGCGCAGGAACGCCACGTTGGGCAGCGCTTCCTCCGTCGCGGTCTTGGCCCCGCGCCAGAGCCTTGCGCCCTTGATATCCACGCCGATAAAATTCCGCTCCGGGAAACGGCGCGCCAGGTCCAGGGTATACTCCCCCTTCCCGCAACCCAGTTCCAGGGTAATGGGCGCGTCATTGTGAAAGACCTCGCGGCTCCAGCAGCCTTTCAGGGCATGGTCGTGCAGGTTCAGGAAACCGTCCTGCAACAACTCCTGCGCCGACGGCTGAATCAGACAGGAGAACGTCTCGTTCTCCGCGAATTTGCGTAACTTATCGTGTCCCATTGCGTTGATTGACTACGCCGATGCCGCTGAATCCCGCAGGCGGGCAACAGGGCTCGAGGCAAAGCGTCCACTCCCCCGGTTCCACCATCCGCACGCCGCTGCGGTACAGGACCTTCTCCTTCCCTGCCGGGAAAAACAGTTCTTCCGTAAAGCGGAGCGTGTCCCCCCGGTACCAGCGCGCCGTCAGGGGAAAACCGGAACTGTCCCGGGGATCCGGACGGACATAGAGGCTGATGTCGTAACAGAGGGTCGTATCCGAAAGGTCCAGACGGAAGGAATACAGCCCTTCCGGCGCATCTTTCTTCAGGATGAAGTATTCTTCCGAAGAAGGCCGTGCACAGGACAAAAGCAGCGTCAGCGCAAGCAGTAAGGGGAAAAACCTCATTTTTCGGACTTGTTTCCACCGCCACGCTGGCGCCTTCCGCGGTTCCGGGATTTGGAACGGCGCGGACGGTCGAAGCGGCTGATGGAATCATCGCCCACCGCGGTGACGAATTCAGGGGCGGAAGGTTCCGGCTCGGTTTTCAGGGATTCCGGTTTGATGCCGTTGCGGTTCATCTGGATGATTTCGCGCACTTCGGCGGCATCGAGCGGATAAAGCACCGCATCGGAGCCCTTCTCATAGGAGAAGTACATCACTTCGCGCAGGATATCGGTCTTGCGCAACCAGGCCTGGCCGTCCTCGAATTCGAGGGGTTGGGAGACCTTCGGGATACGCGACTGCGCATCCTGATAGGTCGCCACCTCATAATTGAGGCAGCATTTGAGTTTTCCGCACTGACCGGCAAGTTTCTGCGGGTTGAGCGACAGGTCCTGGCAACGCGCCACGGCGGTCGAAATGCTCTTGAAGGTCGTCACGTAATTGGTGCAGCAGAGTTCGCGGCCGCAGACCCCCAGCCCGCCGATCAGGCCGGCTTCCTGCCGGGCGCCGATCTGCTTCATCTCGATACGGATGCGGAATTCGTCGGCAAAGACCTTGATCAGCTGCCGGAAATCCACGCGCCCGTCGGCAATGTAATAAAAGATCGCTTTCGTCCCGTCGCCCTGGAACTCCACGTCGCCGATCTTCATATCCAGCCCGAGTTCCGCGGCGATGCGCCGTGCCGCAATCATCGTTTCCTGCTCGCGTGCGATGGCCTGCTGCCACTTTTCGATATCGTTCTGGCGCGCCTTGCGGTAGATTTTCTTGAATTCCCCGTCTGCAGGTACGCCCTTGCACTTCATCTGCCGGAATACCACCGGCCCGGAAAGGGTGATGATGCCCAGGTCGTGCCCGGTCGCCGCCTCCACGATGACCAGGTCGCCCACCTTGACATTCTGTCCGGAATCATTGCGGTAAATGCCCTTGCGGGTATTCTTGAAGCGCACCTCGAAGAGGTCCGGGTTCGAACTGTCCTCGTTCCCTTTCAGCCAGTTGCGGGCCTCCAGTTTACAGCAGCCCTCACGGTAAGTACAGGCCGCCTCGCCGTTCTCGGCATTGCGGACTACCGTACAGCCCCGGAAGCAATCGTATTGTATCGTTTCGTTATCCATCTTATGTTTTATACAGGGAGCCGGCAAGCTCCGTAAAAATCAGTTTCAAGTTCACATTGCGGGCGGTCAGCAACATCGCCCGGTCGAAAGCGGAAAGCGCCTTTCGCGGAAAAGATTTGGGCAGTGCCGATGCAAAGGGCGCCATTTCCTCAGCCTGCGGCCCCTGCAATGCGCTCAAGCCCTGCTGCTGAAGGAAAAGCTGACGGAGCATCGCCGAAGCGTACTTGCAAAACTCCGCCACATTCTCCCGCGAGGGCAGTGCCGCCGCCTTGTCCGATGCAGAGAGCAGCGCAAGCAAATCCTTCGACGCGGCCGCCCGCAGCATCTCCTGCAGGATGGAGGCAAACGCCGGATTGGCGCTGACGCTCTCCGTCCCGTCCGGCATCACCCGGTAGCGCTGACAGCGGGAAACAATCGTCGGCAGCAATTTCTCCGGCGCGTGCGTCACGAAGACGAACTGCGTCATTGCAGGCGGCTCCTCCACCATTTTCAGCAGGCGGTTCGCCGCTTCGGCATTCATCTTCTCGGGAAGATAGACCAGCACCGCGCGATACCCGCCTTCCAGAGCACTGAGGGACAGGGTCGAAAGGATCTCCTTCGCTTCCGCTACGGCGATAAGGGCGGTCTTGCCCTCGATTCCGAGCGCCGACGTAAGGTCTTCCTGCCGGAAATGCGGGTTCTCCAGCACCAGCGAGCGCCAGGCGGGCAGGCAGGCCTTGGACGACGACCGTCGGGAAGACAAAATGCACGTCCGGATGAATCAACTTCGAGATCTTGCCTCCGGGCGCCTCGCCGAAAAGATGTTCCAGGAACTGCAACGCAAGCGTCACGGCGCCGCCGCCGTCCTCCTCATGCAACAGTATCGCATGGGGGACTTTCCCGGCATCGACCAGGGCGCAAAGCGTATGCAGCAGTTCCGACATCCTTTCTACAATAATTTTTCAAACTCCTCCACCGTCGAGGGGAAGGCTATCAGCGTGAGGGCTGCTTCACTGAGCATCCCGTCGCGCACAAAACGGTCCAACTGGGCGCGGTAAGCATCGTAAAACCCATCCAGGTTCAGCGCCACCACGCGACCGTGATAGAGCCCCATCTTCGCCAGACAGAGCGTCTCGGACAATTCGTCCAGCGTCCCGATACCGCCGGGCAGAGCCACGGCCAGGCAGGTCCCTTCGCGCATCAGGTCCTTACGGGCGGACATCGTGTCCGTCCACTGCGTCTCGGTCAGGGCCGGATGCTCCAGGCCGCGCATAAAACGGGGCAGCACGCCCCTGTGGTACGCGTGCATCTCGGCAGCGGTATCCGCTACCAGTTTCATGCAACCTTTGACGGTGCCTCCGCTGACGATTCCGTATCCGGACAAACAGGCCGCACGGATACATGCCCGGGCAGCCTGTCTGTACTTGGGGTCGATTTCGGAAACCGCGGAGCAAAAGAAGACCGCGAACTTTCCGTCCATCTTAGAAGAGGATTGCAGCGGAAATCTGAAGGGCGCCGGGACTCTTGATGTCGAACTTCTCGTAATCCTTGTTGGGATCGCCGTTCGCATTGATGATGCTGCCGAAACTCCAGATATACTTGCCCGTAATCTGCAAGTGCTTGAAGAGCTTGACGCCGATACCAAGGCCGCCACCCCAGTCGAACAATTTGCCGACATCCTTGATGTTCTTCACATCCACCCACTGACCGTTCTGGGTAAGGTTGTAGCCCAGATAGGGTTCAGCGAACACGTAGGGCTTGAAGTTCCCGTCCGCGATATCGGGTCCCCAGAGGAGCTGGACAGGCAGCTGGACGTAGCCCATCGACAGCTGGTCGATGATGCCGGCCGTTTCTTCCTTGCGCAGACCGGCCTTGGTCGCATACAGCAGGCTGGGCTGGAGGGAAAAACCGATTCCGATGGGAATTTCCCAGGTCAGACCGGCATGCCACTGCTGCACGTCCTTGAAACTGACTTGATTCGGGGAGAAGGAAACACCGCCGATAAGGCCGACCTTCGCAAAAGCGCTCGTTGCAATGAGCGCCGCAGCCAAAACTGCAAGAATCTTTTTCATCGATATTTAAATTAAAGAATTGATCTTGTCGGCAAGCAGCTGCTTGGGAACGAGGCCCACGCTGCGGTCCACGAGCTGACCGTTCTTGACGAAAACCACATTGGGGATGTTCCGTACGCCGAAACGCACTGCCGCATCCTCGCAGTCGTCCACATTGCATTTGGCGATGACCGCCTTGCCTTCGAATTCTCCGGCGAGTTCCTCGATGGTCGGGGAAAGCATCCGGCAGGGGCCGCACCAGGAGGCCCAGAAATCAATGACCACCAGCTTGTCCGTGGCAAGCACCTGGTCGATATTGTTGCTTGTAATAACTGTTTCCATTCTACAAAGGTATTATTTTTTTTTAAATTTTATAGAGGCTGCAATGTTAGGGCACATTTACCCGGATAGGGTTGCGAAGCAACAAGCGCCCGATATTGCAGCCTCTCTATCAAATCATTCCGGAAATATCCCAGGTAAAGGCCCGGAGCCCCAGGTCCGGGGAAGCCTCATCCATCGCCTTCAGTTCGGAGAGCAGGGTGGCGGCCATCGCGTCATCGACCATCGTCAACAAGGCGTGGTTCATTTCCGGCCAGGCGTGGTTCCCCATATGCGGAGTCCCGTTCACGCCACCGCGCCCCTGCACATCCGTCCAGCGGGTGAACCCCCGCTGCGCGTGCTTGTCCAAGAGTTCTACGATTTCCTCGTTATAGGCCTGGTTATAAGTTACGAATACGGCTTTCATGCTTTGGCTTTTTTACGTTTTTCCTGCCGTGCGGCAAATACACAATAGACGGTAGGGATGAGCACCAGGGTCACGAGGGTCGATACGGTCAGACCCCAGCAGACCGTCATACCCAGCGACACCCACATCTCCGAACCTTCGCCCGTTCCGAGCGCCATCGGCAACATACCGAGCACCGTGGTGAGCGTCGTCATCAAGATCGGGCGCAGACGGCTGCGGGCTGCCGTTACAGAGGCCTCCAGCACGCTCATTCCACGCTCGCGGCAAAGGATGGTGTAGTCGATGAGCACGATACCGTTCTTCACCACGATACCCAGGAGGATGATGACGCCGATGAGGGCCATCACGCCGAGCGGCGTTCCCGTCAGGATACAGCCCAGAATCACACCCACGAGGGCGAAGGGCAGCGAGAACATAATCACGAACGGGCTCATGAAGGACTCGAACTGCGAAGCCATCACCATATACACCAGGATGATGATCAGCACGATCAGCACGATCAGATCGGCGAACATATCCTTCTGGTCTTCGTAGTCACCGGCGATGACGGGGGTAATGTCCGAAGGGATCTCCGTCGCATCAAGGACACGCTGCGATGAGGCCACCGCATCACTGAGGGCCGCACCGCGCGCCACGATACCCTTCACGGAAATCAGGCGTTCACGGTCCTTGCGCTCGATGGTCGGCGGGACGCGCGTCTCGACGATGGAGCCGAGTTCCTTCATCCGCACGGGCTTGCCGAAAGCATTGTAGATGATGATGTTCTCCATATCCGCCACGCTCGTACGGTATTCCGGCGCATAGCGGACGCGAATGTCGTACTCTTCACCTTCTTCCCGGTAATAGGAAGCCAGGCTGCCGCTCATCGCCGCACTGAAGGCCGCACCCGCGGTACTGGAATTCAGGCCGTTGAGGGCGAGTTTGGTACGGTCGAAGTCGAACTGGTATTCCGGCGTATATTCGTCACGGCTGAGCGTCACCTGCGAGAAGACGGGATCTTTGAGCATTTCGGTCTGCAGGGCCTTGGCCACGCGGTCGGTGGCTTCGAAATCGTAGCCATAGACCTCGATGGTCACGGAAGCAGCCGCACCCATACCGCCGCCGCCTTCGGTAACGGTACCGCGGTGAATCTCCGGGTAGCGCTTCATAATGGAGCGGATGATGTCGGACATCTCCGCCACGCTGCGGTCGCGATTCTCCATACTGCCCACGTTGATATTCATCTGAATGACGTGGGTGCCGTTTTCACGCAGGTTGGCGAAGGCGTTGTCGGAGTCCGCCTGGCCGAAGGTGACATTGCAGATGCGGATTTCCGGGATGGCCTCGACCAGGTCGGCATAGAAGCGCTGCGAGAAATCGCGCGTCACCTCCTGTGCCGTTCCCATCGGCAGTTCGATACTCACCTGGAGACGACCCTGGTCGGCCCGCGGGAAGAACTCGGTCTTGACTTTCGGTCCGAGCAGCCCGACTACCGCGGCAAAGATGGCGAAGGCACCGAAGATCACGGTCTTGCGATGGGTCGTCGCCCAGCCGATGAGCCGACCGTATCCGCGGGAGATAGCATCCAGGAAACGGTTGATGGGGCCGAAGACCGCCGTATAGACCTTCCCTTCCTTGCGGCCCGCCTTGAGCATACGGGAGCAAAGCATCGGGACGAGGGTCAGGGCCGCCGTCGTGGAGACGATCATGATGATGCTCACGATCCAGCCCAACTGGCGGAACATGATACCGGCCATGCCCTGGATCATCGTCAGGGGCAGGAACACGCAGAGCATCGTCAGGGTAGAAGCCACGACGGAGATGGCCACCTCGGAGGTCGCGAGCACGGCCGCTTCCTTCGGTTTTTCACCCTTCTCAAGGTGCGAAGTGACGTTCTCCAACACCACGATAGCATCGTCCACCACCATACCGATAGCGATGGAAAGGGCGGACATCGAGATGATATTCAGCGTATTGCCGGTGGCGAAAAGGTAAATCAGCGAGGCCAGCAGGGCCATCGGGATGGACAGGATGATAATGAAGGTCGCCCGCCACCTGCCGAGGAAGATGAACACCACCAGCATAACCACGATGAAGGTGATGATGATGGTCTCCTTCAGGGAGTTGATGGTGTTGATGATGTTGTCCGAGGTGTCGATGACCGTCTTGATCTCGATGTCGGAAGGCAGGGTAGGCGCCACCTGCGCAAGTTTCTTCTTGACATTCCGGATCACGTTCACGGCATTGGCGCCGGACTGCTTCTGGATAATGATACGGGCAGAACGCAGGCCGTTGGTGTAGGATTCCTGCTCACGCTCCTCGCTGCCGTCGCGGATACGGGCCACGTCGCGCAGATAGACAGTCTTGCCGCCCGAGGTACCGACTACGATGTCCAGCATCTCGGAAGGATCGGAAAACTCCTTCTGCACGCGCAGGGTATAGGTTTCGGAGCCGATATCGACATTCCCGGAAGGGATGTTCCGGTTCTCCGCGGCGATGATCTGGGCGATGCTGCTGATGGAGAGCCCGTAGGCCTGCAGCCGGTCCGGATCGCAATAGACCTGGATTTCGCGCGTAGGTGCACCCACGACGGAGACGGTACCTACGCCGGAGATACGCGCCAGGGGCGTAGCCACCTTGTCGTCCAGGATCTTGTCGAGTCCGGGAAGGCTTTCATCGGCGGTAGCGGACAGGATCATGATGGGCATGTCGTCCGCGCTGAACTTGAAGATGATGGGAACCGATGCCCCGTCCGGCAGCATCGAGTTCACCATGTCCAACTTGTCCCGGACGTCGTTCGTCGCCTCCTCGATATCGATACCATATTCAAACTCGAGGGTCAGCATACAGATGTTTTCCTTCGAGCGGGAGTTCAGTTTTTTCAGGTTCGCAACGCCGTTCAGGGAGTTTTCCAGAACTTTGGTCAGGTTGGTCTCGATATCGGCGGCACTGGCCCCCGGATACGAAGACATGACCATGATGACGTTGGAATCGAATTCCGGGAAAAGGGCGATGCTCGTCTTGGAAAGCGAGAAGATTCCCAGAATCATGAAAGCGATGAACACCAGTGCGGTGGTCACCGGATTGTTGACGGCTTTTCTGTAGATGCTCATTCCCCTACCTTCACTTTAATCCCGTCCTGCAGGGAGGACTGGCCCTTGACGACCACGCGGTCCCCCGCCTCGAGGCCGGAAAGCACCTCGTATTCCTTGCCGATGTGCACGCCGAGCGTCAGGATACGCAGATGTGCCACACCTTCGTCATCCACCACATAGGCCATACGCTGGCCGGAGCCCTGGAGTTTGAGGACGGCGATATCCGGCACCATCACGTTGTTCTGCACGTCGAAGGTGACCGTCACACGAGCGAACATCCCCGGACGCAGGGCCCGGTCGCCATTGGGCACGACCACCTCCGCGTTGAAGGTGTGCGATGCGGCATCGACCGTCGGATAGATGCGGTTGATGGTGCCCTGGAAACTGCGGGAAGGGAGCGCATCCACCTCGATTTTCACTTTGTCCCCGCGGTGCACGCGGCTGTAATCGCTCTCGGAGATGCCGACGAGCAGCTTGACAGGGGTGATCTGCTGCACCGTGAAGATGGGCTGCGTCATCGTGTACATATCGCCGCGGTCATAATTGCGGGCCGTGACGACGCCGCTCACCGGAGCGCGCAGGATCGTGTTTTCCAGCAGGTTGGCATAGGAAGCGCTGCTGACCTTGTAGCCCAGTTCCGCCGCATCGTAATCCGACTGCGACAGTCCGCCCGCTTCGTAAAGTCCGCGCAGACGCACCAGTTCCGTGGAGTCGTTCACGAGTTTGAGCCGTGCCTGGTCGAGCTGCACGCGGTCCATTTCCGCCAGCACCTGACCGGCCTGCACGAAATCGCCTACCTCCACCCTGATTTTCTGGATACGGGAACCCGTCTGCGGGGCGATGTTGTTGGTGATATTGGCCAGGACCGTCGAGGAATAGACCTCGCTGTGCGCCACGTCGTGGCGACTGACCCCGGCCACCGAAACAACCGGAATCCTTTCTTCCGTTCCGGTTACCTGCTCGCTCTTTTTGGAGGCGCCGTTACAGCTGCACACCAGCACCGCAGCCGCCATCCATGCAAATCTTTTCATTGCGTTCATCTTATCTTTTTTATTCTTTTCCTAATATCTGCTCCAGTTCCGCCTTCGCGGAAATATACGAGTAAACCGCTTGGTTTACATTGAGTTGCGCCTGTACCAGCGCCAACTGCGCATCGCCCAGGTCCGTGAGCGTACTGCGGCCCACTTCGTAGGATTTCGCAGCGATGTCGTAAGCCTTCTGCGCCGATTCCTGCGCCGCCAGCGCCGACCCGTAGGTCTTTACCGCCGTCTCCATCGAATTGACGGAACTGCGGATAGCGATGCGCAACTGCCGCTCGGTCTCCGCGCGCTGCAGGTCGAGTTCCGCACTGCGTACCTTCGCCTGCTTGAGGTTGTAGTAGCGCTTCCCGCCCGAGAAGATGGGAATCTGGAGCGACAGGCCCACATAGGAATAAGGCGACCATTTATAGGAGCTGAAATTGAAGTCGTTCTGCAACGCGTTCAACGAATAGGAGTAGGCCAGCGAGAGCGTCGGAACATAGGCAAGTGCCTGGAGTTGGACTGTTTTGGAGAGCTGTTCCGCCTGGATTTCCAGCTGCTTGAGCGTGCTGTTGTCCGTGAGGTCCGCATCGGCGTAATCCTGCGCATCGAGCAGCATCGCATCGGCATAATCCGAAAGCTTGCCCGCGACATCCAGGTCGCGTTCGAGGTCCACGCCCATCACCGCTTTCAGGCGCCAGAGGGTCAGGTAGATCGTATTCTGCGAATCGTAGAGGTTCGGAATGGCGTTGGCGACGGCAGTCTTGGCACGCACCAGATCCAGTTCCGACGCTTTCTGCGCATTGGCGCGCTGCTGCGTCGTTTCCAGGTTCTGCACCGCGTTCTCATAGACCTGCCTGTACACCTCGGAAAGTTCCTTGGCGAGCAGCACGCCGTAGTAGGCGCTCTTCACCTGCCCAACCGTCTCGAGCCGCGAACCGCGGGCTTTCTCGACGGCCAGTTCCACATCGTCGGCGGAAATCTGGATGCTCTTCCAGAGGGCGGCGTTCACCAGGGGCATCGCCGCGGTGACGCCCACGTTCCAGGTGTTCCAGCGGCCCACCTCGAAGCCGTCGCTCGACATTCCGGGGATGGGCACGTCCATATACATCATCTGCCTTTTGATGGTACGCTGGTAGGACGCCGAGGCGTCAATCTGGGGGAACAAGGCAGCGTAGGTGCCGCGCTTGGCGTATTTCGTCCGTTCAATCTCCTGATCAGCCACCAGCACGGACACGTTCTCGCTGAGCGCGATTTTCAGCGCTTCTTCCAATGTGATAACCAGGGGCTGCTGCGGCAACGAGTCCGCCGGCGCTGCAGCCATCATACAAGTCAATAATAAAGCATTCATAAAAACAAGCAGGCACGACGGCCGTAAGTATAATTTTGCAGCAAAAACCGTTCCAAAATGCAGCTTGGACGATGTTCGCGGAAATTGTTATATTTGCCGCTGATATTTCGTTTTTCTATGAACGCATTGCTTTCCATTCACTGGCACGTCAGCCCTTGTCTTTTCCATATCGGCTCTCTGGAAATCCGCTGGTACTCCCTGCTTTTCATTTCGGGATTCATCCTCGGCTCCTACTTGTTCCTTTGGTTCTTCAAGCGGGAGAAAGTGTCCGAGAAACTGCTCGACCCCCTTCTTTACACCCTGCTGGCCGCCACCATCATCGGTGCGCGCCTGGGTCACTGCATCTTTTACCAGCCGGATTACTACTTCGGCAGCTGGGAGGGCTTCTGGGAGATCTTCCAGCCCTGGAAAGGCGGGCTCGCCAGCCACGGAGCGGCCATCGCCATCATTCTGGCGATGATCTGGTTCGCCCGCAAATACGGGCCGAAATACCATTTTGATTTTTTCTGGATTATCGACCGGCTCTGCATCACCATCACCTTCGCGGGCTGCCTGATCCGGCTCGGAAACCTTTTTAATTCAGAAATTTACGGCGACGTAACCACGCTCCCCTGGGGCTTCATCTTCGACCTGCGCGGAGAGACCGAGCCCAAACACCCCACACAACTCTACGAGGCGCTGGCTTACCTGCTGATCGGGCTGAGCATGGTCTGGATTTATGTCAAGAAGCTGGACAAGGTCTATCGCGGCTTTTTCTTCGGCTACTTCCTTCTCACCATTTTCGGCTTCCGCTTCATCGTCGAATTCATCAAGGAGCCGCAGGTGGAGTTCGAGAATGCGATGCTGCTGGATATGGGCCAGCTGCTCTCCATCCCCTTCGTCCTGGCCGGCATCGGGCTGATCATCTTCTCCTACGTCAAGAAACTTCCCTCCGACGCAGGGAAGGGCTTGAAGTAAGGTCTGGTATTTTTTCGCTATCTTTGCAGTCTATGACCGAGAAGAAATTCAATTTATTGAACCGCCTGGCGGCGCTGCTGGCGTTTGTCGTTTCCGCGCTGACCTACCTTTTGACCATAGAACCTTCGGCTTCCTTCTGGGATTGCGGAGAGTTCATCGCATCGTCGTACAAGCTGGAAGTGGGACATCCTCCCGGAAACCCGATGTTCCAGCTTATCGCCCGCTTCTTTACGATGTTCGGCGACAATATGCACGCTGCGGTGCTGGTCAATGCGATGAGCGCCCTCTGCTCGGCACTGACGATTTTCTTCCTGTACCTGACCATCGTCTTCTTCGTCAAGCGGCTGCTTCCGCGTGCGGCGGACGGCAGTTATTCCGCCGGCAGCGCCGTTGCCATCATCGGCTCCGGACTCGTCGGTGCGCTGGTCTATAGCTTCTCGGACACCTTCTGGTTCTCGGCCGTAGAAGGCGAAGTGTATGCGATGTCCTCGCTGTTTACCGCCCTCGTATTCTGGGCGATGACACGCTGGTATGAGGTGGCGGACCAGCCGGGCGCGAACCGCTGGATCGTGCTGATTGCCTTCCTGATGGGCATTTCCATCGGCATCCATCTGCTCAACCTGCTGGCCATCCCCGCGCTGGTGTTTATGTATTATTACCGGCAGCGCGAGAACGCCCCTTTCACCTTCTGGGAGTTCTGCAAGATTTTCCTGGTGGGCGTAGTGATCCTCGGAGTGGTGAATTTCCTGATCGTGCCTTATGTGCCGAAACTGGCCGCCTACGCGGACCTGTTCTTCGTGAATGTGCTGGGCCTGCCCTATAACACGGGCGCGGCTTTCTTCATGGTGGCCGTGCTGGCCCTTTGCTTCTGGGGGATTTTCTCCACTTACAAGAAGGGAAAGGTATTCTGGAACACGGCCCTGCTGTGCCTGACCTGCATCCTGATCGGTTTTTCGGTGTTCAGCGTGGTGATCATCCGCTCCTGCGCCAAGACCCCCACCAACGAGTACCAGCCGGACAACGCCTTCACGCTGGTGCGCTATGTCTCGCGTGAGCAGTACGGCAGTTCTCCCCTGCTCTACGGCCAGTTCTTCGACGCGGCCTACGAGATCAAGGAAGGCAAGTACTGGGCACCGCTCGGCGGCAAGTATGTCAAGGTGGACAGCCCGGTGGAGGCCGAATACAAGGCTTCCGGCAAGATGCTGTTCCCGCGTATGTGGAACGGCAGCGACGACAAGTACGTCAAGTTCTATGAGTTGTATATGAACGGCCGGGTGATGCGTTCCGAGAACCGGCACCGCAAGCCCACGATGGGCGAAAACCTCGCCTTCTTCTTCGATTACCAGATGAACTGGATGTACTGGCGCTATTTCATGTGGAACTTCGTGGGGCGCCAGAACGAGATCCACGGGCAGTCGCCCGGAGACCTTTTCGCCGGCAACTGGGAAAGCGGCGTGAAAGTCATTGACGAGTACCGCCTGGGAGACCAGAGCGACGCGCCGGAACTGCTGGCGAAGAACAAGGGCAAGAACCATTATTACTTCCTGCCGCTGTTGCTGGGTCTGTTGGGTCTGTTCTTCCAGTTTGACCGCGACAAGCGGGGCTGCTGGCTGGTCTTCCTGATGTTCTTCATGACGGGCATCGCCATCGTGATTTACCTGAACCAGCCGCCCTACCAGGTCCGTGAGCGGGATTACGCGTATGCGGGTTCCTTCTATTTCTTCAGCGCCTGGTGCGGAATGGCCGTGGCAGCCCTGGCGCACTATCTGCCGCTCCTGTTCAAGAAGAACGGCTCCGCGGCGGCTTCCGTCGCCGTTACCGCCGCCTGCCTCTGCGTTCCCGCACTGATGGCCGCGCAGAACTGGGACGACCACGACCGGAGCAACCGCCGGACGGCGGTGGAACTGGCCTCGAATTACCTGAACTCCGTGGGACCGGACGGTATCCTGATTACCCACGGCGACAATGACACCTTCCCCGTCTGGTATGCGCAGGAAGTGGAGAACGTGCGCCAGGACGTACGTATCTGCAACACCTCGCTGCTCGGCACGGACTGGCATATCGACCAGATGAAATGGGCGGTGAACGCCTCGGCGCCGCTGCCGCTGCAGGTCGGTCCCGAACAGTACCTCTACGGCACCAACGAGTATGTGATAATCAACGATACCCGCAAGACCGTCGTGCCGATTTCGGAGGTCATGGCCGTCTTCCGCAACCCGAAGATGAAGTACCGCGGCATGGATTACCTCTGCTCGCGCAAGATTTCGGTGCCGGTCAACAAGGAGAACGTGCTGCGCAGCGGCATTGCCTCCGCCGCCGATGCGGAACGGATTCAGGATGAGATTATCCTGGAAATATCGCCGAACAAAAATTACCTGACCAAGCCCGAGCTCTTTATGCTCGACCTGCTGTCCGGCTATCAGTGGGACCGCCCCATCCATATGCTGAATATGGGCGGGGACCTGAATATCGGGCTGCGCAATTTCCTCGAGTTCCAGGGCTATTCCTACCTGTTCGTGCCCTGGCGCAATACGGTCAAGAGTACGGATATGGGCTATGTCGACACGGAGAAACTCTATCACCTGATGACGGAGGTCTTCAAGTGGGATGCGATTGCCGCCGGCAACTACTTCATCGACTACCAGAACATGTACACGCATCTGGGCGTCATGTCGGTGCGTATGGTCTTCGTGAACAGCGCCAAAGCCTTCCTCAAGGCGGGTCAGCGGGAGCGCGCCGCCGCCATGATGGACAAATGCGGCGAGGTTATGCGCCATTATCCGCTGGATGCCATTCCGGCCGGCTTCACCACCAATGACTATATGGTGGTGGAAATGATCCGCCTCAACTATCTGCTGGGACGCAGGGGGGAAGCCGAAGCCCTTTCGGACGAACTGTCGCGCTGTCTGCTCGAAGACGCTCGCTTCTACCTTGAGTTCTACGACTATGCCAAGGATGAGGTGGAGACCTGCGGAAACTACATCTACCTGCTGTCGGACACCCTCAAAGACATGGGCAAGCTGGGGCTGGCCCCTGACGGGGAGAAACGCAGCAAGGAACTGGAAGAGGCGTTTTCCGGCGTGGTGAAATCCGTCGCCGCCATCTGAACTAATAGCGGATCGCAAGCAGGGTGAGGTCGTCACTCTGCTCCGCACCGTCCACGAAGCCCTTTACGGCTTCTTCCATCGCCGAAATCATACCGACGGGATCGGTAGGACAGTGGCCCAGCACCTCTTTCACGCGTTGCAGGGTGAAGAGTTCGTGCGCCTCGTTCTTCGCTTCCGTCAGGCCGTCGGTGTAGAGGAAAATCGTACTGCCTTTCCGGATGGTCAGGCTCTGTTCCTCGAATTCCATATCACTGAAAACGCCCAGCGGCATATTGGCTACGGCAGGAACCTCTTCCGCCCCCGTCGTGACGATGAAGGGATGGTCGTGCCCTGCGTTGCAGTAGCGGACCTTTCCACTGGGAAGGTCAAGGATGCCCATAAAGAAGGTCGTGAACATGAAAGAACTGTTGTCCTTGCACAGTTTCCGGTTCAGTTTCCGGACGATCTTCGCGGGATTCTCCTCCGTTTCCGAAATCACCCGGAAGAGGGAATGGATTTCCGCCATCACGATGGCCGCAGGAACGCCTTTCCCGCTCACGTCTCCAATGCAGAAGAACAACTTGTCGTCCCGGGTGAAAAAGTCGAACATATCTCCGCCGACCTCCCAGGCCGGTCTGAGGAAACCGTAGATATGGTCCGGGAACTGCTTGGGCAGCATCTGCATCTGGATACTCCGGGCGGCATCCAGTTCACCGCCGATACGGGCACGTTCCACGGTGGCGAGCCGCAATTCCTTTTCTTTCCCGGCAAAACGCAGGATCATGAACAAAAGGATCAGCAGACCGGTGAAGATGATCGCCATCTGCTGCAGCCAGGACCTGCGCACCGGCGCATAGATTTCCGAATGATAGTCGACGAGGGCGACCAGCCAGTGCGGGTCTTTCTCCATCATCGTAAAATATACCGATGCCTTGCGGCCCTTTCGTCCTTCCCGGAACTGGATGACATACATATGTCCCGGTAGGATTGCGCCGTCTTCCTGAAGGTTCTCCGCAATCAGGGTGGAAACCTGCTCCGCCGTCTTTTGATACCGGGGATGCCAGGAGACGGGCTGGGCCTTGCGGGTAAGCAGCATACCGAAGGAAGACGGATAGCGGTGCCGCGCGTTCAGGCTGTCCACCAGCCAGGTAAGGTCGATATCGATGCCGCAGGCACCCGCTATATCGCCCTTGTGGTCTTTCAGGGGATAAGTATAGGTCGTCAGGTCCAGGACGATGTCTTCGCCGTACTTGTAAGGGTCGCTCCAAACCGGGCTCTTCTCACTCAATACCTGCCGGTACACCGGGTTTTGGGTATAGTCGTGTTCGGGACCGCCGATCTGTTCCAGCACGATGCCGGAATCCGATTTGTAGGCGTAAGGTTCGAAAAGCCTGCCTTTCTTTGGATAGTAATAGGGGACGAAGGCGATGGAGCCGCCCACGATATTGGGATTGACGGAAATCAGGCGCCCCGTCGCGGCAAAGATGGAGTCCGGGGTGTCGAGGCAGCGCAGCAGGTCCCATTCATTTTCCCGCATCGTCGATTCCGCCGACTGGAGGGTATTCTCGATGATGCCGGTTTTGATGCGCAGTTCGGACCCGGATTCCTGCTCCACGTCCTTCATGGCTTCCTTGCGGAGATGATGGTACTGGAACAAGGTCAGCAGCTCGATCAGCAGGGCTGCGAAGATGATTATGCCGATACCGGAGGCACGGGTTTTCCTTTCCTTATTCATTTCTGCAGTCTTACGAATATACTGAGCGGAAGAGCCTTGCCGAAACGGTCCATCAGGGCGAGTTCCCCGCTTTCCAGGGTACCCGCTTTCCCGAACGCTTCCCGCATCAAGGTTTCACCCAAAAGGGCAGAGTAGCCGTTGGAATAGAGATTGAGGACGACGAAGCCGTGTTCGTCCAGGATGCCGCTGACAGTGCGCAGCATCTCGAAGAGACACTCGTCCAATTTCCATTTTTCCCCGTCCGGGCCGTGCCCGTAGGCGGGCGGGTCGAGAATGATTCCCTGATAGCGATTGCCGCGACGCTGTTCCCGGTGGGCGAATTTCATCGCATCCTCCACCACCCAGCGGATGCCGTCCATGCCGGAGGCTTCCATATTCCCGCGGGCCCAGGTGACGACCTGACGCACCGAATCGAGGTGGGTGACCTCGGCGCCCGCCGCCCTGGCCGCCAGGGACGCCGCCCCGGTATAGGCGAAAAGGTTCAGGACTTTGGGGGCCGTTCCGCCTGCTTCAGGGGGCACAGGGTCCGGGACCTGTGCCACCCTCGGCAACATAAGAGGGGAGACCGCGTCAGCGGTGGGGTCGAGCGAAGCGAGACGGTCTCCGGACCCTGTGCCCCCGGAAGCCAAGTGGCGGACGGCACGGTATATCCAGACCCAGTTCGGGGCCTGCTCCGGAAATACGCCCACGTGCTTGAAGGCGGTCAGTCCGAGCCGCAGTTTCAGTTCCGGACCGTCCTGCCCGCCGGGATAGCGGATATACCACTGGTCATCGGTCTTTTTCAGCCGTTCCCAGGTACCGCTGTCTTCCTTGCCGGCACGTCCGAAGCCTGCACCGGGCTTGAAACGGGTATGACAAAGCCTGTCCCATTCTTGAGGGGACAGGCTCTTGGTCCAGAGTGCCTTGGGTTCCGGACGGGCGAGCACATAGGCGCCGAAGCGTTCCAGCTTCTGACCGTCGCCGCTATCCAGAAGTTCGTAATCCTTCCAGTTCTTCGAAGGGAATTCAACCATTAATTATTCCTGCACCGCAGCGATGCCGGGGAGGAGCTTGCCTTCGAGGGCTTCGAGCATCGCGCCGCCGCCGGTGGAAACATAGCTGACCTTCTTCGCAAAGCCCATGCGGGTAACTGCCGCAACGGAATCGCCGCCGCCGACGAGCGAGTAGGCTCCGTTCTCGGTGGCCTTCGCCAGCAGTTCGGCGATCTTGAGCGTTCCATTTGCAAAATTCGGCATTTCGAATACGCCGACGGGGCCGTTCCAGAGCAGGGTCTTGGAGGCGAGAATGACCTCTTCCCAGGTCGCGAGCGACTTGGGACCGGCATCCACACCTTCCCAGCCATCGGGAATTTCGCCGGAGGGGACGACCTGCGTGTTGGCGTCATTGCTGAACGCATCGGCGATGAGCGTATCCTGCGATACGAAAATCTTCACGCCCTTTTCCTTCGCCTTGGCGAGGATCTCGAGCGCCTGCGGGATCAGGTCGTCCTCGTGGAGGGAGTTGCCGATCTTGCCGCCCTGGGCCTTCACGAAGGTATAGCCCATACCGCCGCCGATAATCAGGTTATCGACCTTCTCGAGCATATTTTCGAGCACCGCGAGTTTCGAGGATACCTTGGAGCCGCCGATGATCGCGGTGAAGGGGTGCTTCGCATTCTTGAGCACGTTGTCGATGGCCTTGATTTCGCCTTCCATCAGGTAGCCGAACATTTTGTCGTTCGGGAAGTAGGCGGCGATCAGCGCGGTGGAGCCGTGTGCACGGTGCGCGGTGCCGAAAGCGTCGTTGATGTAGCAGTCGGCATACGAGGCGAGTTTCTTCACGAAGGCCTTCTGGCTCTCCTTCACGGCCGCCTTGGCGGCTTTCTTTTCCTCGTCGGAAGCATCCTCGGCGAGTCCGCGGGGCTTGCCTTCCTCTTCGGCGTAGTAGCGCAGGTTCTCGAGCAGCAGGGCCTGTCCGGGCTTCAGGGCCGCAACTTCGGCATCGGCCTTCTGGCAGTCCTCGGCGAAAGCGACGGGAACACCCAGACATTCGGACACGTGGGCGACGATGTGCTTGAGGGAGAACTTCGGATCTACCTTCTTGGGACGCCCGAGGTGCGACATGATGATCAGGGAGCCGCCGCCGGCAAGCACTTTCTTGAGGGTGGGCATCGCCGCACGGATGCGGGTGTCGTCGGTAATGTTGAAGTTTTCGTCGAGGGGAACGTTGAAGTCCACGCGTACGATGGCCTTTTTGCCTTTGAAATCGTAGGAATCGATGTGCTGTTGCATAGTATTTTATGTTTGTACTTTCGAAATCAGGCAAAGTTACGGAAAAAATTGAAAAATGCGCTATCTTTGAGTCCGCTATGGCAAACTATAATGAAGAGATGTATGGCCTCGGGAGCAAGAGGTCGGTAATACGGGAATTGTTCGAGTTCGGGCGGAGAAAGCGCGAGCGGGAAGGCGAAGACGCGGTCTTCGACTTCTCGCTGGGGAACCCCAGCGTAGCGCCGCCGGGCGGCGTCCCGCTCGCGCTTTCGGCCTGCACAGCCAAGCCGTCCATCCACGGCTACACTTCCGCCCAGGGAGATGCTGAAGTGCGCCGTCTCGTGGCGGAAAGCCTGGTACGCCGCTTCGGCGCGCCGGTCGGGCCGGACGACCTGTATATGACCTGTGGCGCCGCTGCCTCCCTGTGCATCTGCCTGAAGGCCCTGCGCTGCCCCCAGGACGAATTCATCGTCTTCGCCCCCTTCTTCCCGGAATACCGGGTCTTCATCGAAGCGGCCGGCGGCAAGGTTGTGACCGTGCCCTTCACCGAGCCGGATTTCCAGATTGATTTCGAGGCCTTCGCCCAGGCCCTCTCCCCGCATACCAAGGCGGTCATCATCAACTCGCCCAACAACCCGAGCGGCGTCATCTATACGGAAGAGACGCTTCGCCGGCTCACCGCCCTGCTGGAAGAAAGCAGCAGCCGCTTCGGCCATCCGGTGTACCTGATCAGCGACGAACCCTACCGGGAACTCTACTACACGCCGGCGCCGCCTCCCTTCGTGATGAACTTCTACCGCAACACCCTGCTCTGCTACAGCTGGAGCAAATCGCTGTCGCTGCCCGGAGAACGCATCGGCTACATCGCCGTCCATCCCCAGGCGGAAGATGCACGCGGGCTCTATGCGGCCATCTGCGGTGCAGGAAGGGCCTTGGGTTATGTCTGCGCACCGAGCCTCTTCCAGCGCGTGGCCGCCCTCAACGCGGACACGGCGCCCGAAATTGAAGCCTATCGCCGTAACCGGGACCTGCTGTACGGCGCCCTGACAAAGATCGGCTACGAATGCGCACCCCCGGACGGAGCGTTCTATCTTTTCGTCAAATCGCTGGAGAGTTCGGCACAGGCCTTCTCGGACAAGGCCAAGGAATACGGCCTGCTCATCGTTCCGGGGGACGATTTCGCCGCTCCGGGCTATGTCCGCCTGGCCTATTGCGTGGATTACGACATGATCCGGCGCGCCATTCCTTTCTTCGAACGTCTCTACGCAGACTATCGCTAAGGAACCGGGTCGTAGCCGCTGCCCCCGCCGGGATGGCAGCGGAGGATGCGCCGCAGCGCCAGCCAGCCGCCCTTGAAGGGACCGTATTTGCGCAGGGCTTCCAGCGCATACTGGGAACAGGTGGGCGTAAAGCGGCACGAGGGCGGCGTCAGCGGCGAGATAAACCACTGGTACAACTTGATCAGCAGGATGAACGGGGCGGAGAGCAGCCGTTTTACAAAGTCTGCTGCGCGCATTTTTCTCCAATGGCAAGGAGCGCCCGCTTCAAATCTTCGCAGAGCAGCACGCTGCCCAACGCCTCGGCGCTGTCATAGACAAAAAGGATATCGACACCGCTGCAGCCCGTCAGTTCCTTGTTCCGGCGATAGGCCTCGCGCATGCGCCGCTTCAGCAGATTGCGCATCACCGCGCGGCGGAAGCGTTTTTTAGGCACCGATACGATGATGCGGTTATACGGCAGACCGGAGCCGGCAGCATAGCAATAGCGCAGACAGCCCTCGTGTCCCCAGTGCCCGCGGGCGATGAGGTCCGGGGCCGCCGTTTTGCCGGACAGCCGTTCGCACTTGGGAAGGGTGGCGCCCATTATTTGGAAAGGAACAGTTCGATGGCCTTGGCGGCGGAAGTCACCTCGGGGGTCGGCCCTTTGACCGCGATGGTATAGCCTTCGGCCTCCAGCGCCTTCGCGATGCCGTTGCCGTAAGCGATGAACTTGAGATTCCCCTGCTCGAAATCCGGGAAATTCTCATGCAGGGAACGCAGGTCGTTGATGTTGTAGAGGACAACCAGGTCGAAATCGTGCAGATTCACGTCGTGCAGGTTCTGCGACACCGGTTTGATGAAGCGGCCCACGGTATAGTCGAGCCCGGCGCCGTCGAAAAGTTTCGTCATGGCCTCGGGGCTGGAATTGCCGGAAGTGGTGATGAGGAATTTCTCCCCCTTGTGCTTGGGACCGATCTGCGCCACAATCGACGCCGGAGTCCCGTTCCCGAAGAAAATCTTGCGCTTGCGATAGACGATGTGCTTCTGCAGGTACATCGCGATAATCTCGGTCGAGCAGAAGTATTTCATCGTCTCGGGCACCTTGAAACGCATCTCCTCGCACATCTTGAAGTAAGCGTCGATGGCGTGCCGCGAAGAGAACACGATGGCGGTATAATCCGGAAGATTGATGCGCTGTGCGCGGAATTCCTTGGAAGCGAGCGGCTCAATCAGGTAAAAAGGCCGGAAAGTCAGTTCCGCGCCGAACTTTTCGTGGAGCGCGGTATAGTGGGCCTGATTGGCAGGGAGGGGTTGGGAAATCAGTATCTTCATCGTAATGCGCTGTATAGCAATAATCCCGCGGGGATCAATTCAAGGGCGCAAAGATACAAAAATGTTCCCAATGCCGAACAATGCAGCGATAAAATTTGCATCGTATGCCCCAGCGAAAGCACAAAAGCCAGGCCGATTTCCACCAGAAAAACCGTACGCAGCGCCATATCCGTCGGGGCGAAAGGCAGGAGCACGGCGAGGGTCAGCAGCATCAGCGATACCAGGGCGATAAAGAGGTTATACAGCGCAAAATGATAGGCTTCTTCGAGTTCCGAGGTGAAGCGGCGCGGCTTGATAAGCGCAAAAAGCAGCCGCCGGAGCAAAAGGTAGGCGCCGATGGCGACCGCCGGGACCGCAACGCTCCAGCCCGCGGGGACAAAGCCGGCGAAGGCGGGGGAATAGATGAAATAGCGGTCTGAAATCAGGCAGAAGGGCAGCAGGAGGGTCAAGGCCACAAAATTGCGGGTATAGACCAGGCTCATATTGTGCTGGATGTGCACGTGCTCGCGGGGGCGGGTCAGGCAGCGGAAGATATAAGGCAATAGTTGCAGATAATCGCCCAGGGCGGCGAAGAACAGCAGGATGGCCGCGACCATCAGGATACGGTTCCCCGGAAGCGCAAGCCAGTCCAGCGCCTGCGCCGGCTCGACGGGCGAAGCACTGACAGGCATTTCCAGCGTGCCGCTTCTGAAGAGGGAATCGGTCATCCTAATTGGCCCGTTTGGCTTTGTATCCCAGGTCGGTGAGCAGTTTGACGAGTTTGTCGCGCAGGTCGCCCTGCATGGTGATCTCCCCGTCCTTCGCACTTCCGCCTACGCCGCAACGGGTTTTCAGGGTGCGGGCCAGGGCGGCCAGGTCATCGGCGCTGCCGACAAAGCCCTGCACCAGCGTCACCTGCTTGCCGGCCCTGCCGCTGCGCTCGAAACGCACCGTCAGGCGCTGCTTCTCCGGGGCAAGCGTCTGCTCTTCCTCCTTCGTTTCCGTCACATATTGAAAGTCGGGGTTGGTGGAATAGACCACACCCAGCCGCTTTTTCCAATCGCCGTTATCCATGATGCGCAAAGATAGCGATTTATGCCTATATCACAAAGCCCAGCGTGGCGGCGGAAATCCGGACCTCGGGGCCGAAGGCGCTGCGCAGGGCGGCGTGACACTCCCCCAGCGTCGCCCCGGTGGTGAAGACATCGTCCACCAGCAGGATGTGCCCCGGGCGCTGGTCAATCGGACCAGCGACAACGGGCACTTGTTGCTGCGCAACCCTATCCGGGTAAATGTGCCCTAACGCCGCAGGTCCTCTTGTCTGAATCGCGCCCGGGGCAACGCAATGAGCGACAGCCGCCGGCACGGCGCGGAAGGCGCCGCGCACGTTGGCGCTTCGCTGGGCGGCGCCGGAAAGCCGGGCCTGGCTGCGGGTCCGCCCGACGCGCCGCAGCAGTTCCGGACACAGCCGGGCTCCCGGCAGGGCTGAAGCCACCCCTTCTGCAATCACCTCCGCCTGGTTGTATCCACGCCGCCAGCGCCGCAGCCAGTGCAAGGGAACCGGCACCACCGCATCCACATCGGCATACAAAGGAGAGGAAGCGAGCCGCTTCCCCAGCATCGCCGCAAAAAAGCGCCCTTCCGGCCGGTTGTAATGGTATTTCAGGGCTTTGGTGATCTGGCTGTACGGGCTTTCGGCCTCATAGAAAAACAGGGCGCAGGCATAACTATACGGCTCATAGGGACCGCCGGAGCGCACGATGCGTTCCTGGATACGGGCATTGAAGGCATCCGCCATGGGATTCTGTACGCGGCTCTCATAGCGCGTCAGGGGAATATCCGAAGCACAGTGCGCGCAGAGGTGCTTCTCCCCGGGGAGAAGGGCTGCGCCGCATACCACACATTCGCGCGGCGACAGCAGTTCCGCAGCATTGCGGAGGAGGGTCAGCATCCCATCCCGCCGCAGCAATTGACGACCTGTCCGGTCACATAGGAAGAGAGTTCGCTGGCCAGGAAGAGGGCGACGCCGGCCACATCCTCGGGCGTTCCCTCACGCCGCATCGGAATGGTCTTCACCCAGCTTTCGCGCATTTCCTGGGGGACGGCCTCCGTCATCGTCGAACGGATAAAACCGGGAGCGATGCAGTTGGCCCGCACCCCGCGGGCACCGAGTTCCTTCGCCACGGACTTCGTGAGTCCGATGAGTCCCGCCTTGGAGGCGGAATAATTGCTCTGTCCCGCGTTGCCGTGCATTCCCACGACCGAGGAGAGCGAAATGATGCTGCCGCTGCGCTGACGGGCCATAATCGGCGCCGCCGCGTGGATGAAATTGAACGCCGACTTGAGGTTGACGCCGAGGACATCGTCCCACTGCTTTTCGTCCATCCGGAGCAGGAGCGTATCGCGGGTTATCCCCGCATTGTTGACCAGGATATCGATGCGACCGAAAGTTTCGGCGATTTTGGCAACGACTTCGTGCGCCTGCGCGAAATCCGAAGCATCAGAGGCATAGGCTTCCGCCCGATGGCCGAAGGCCCGCAGTTCCGTCAGCGTAGTTTCATCGACGGTAATATCCGTAAAGGCGACATCTGCGCCCTCGGAAGCGAATTTCAGCGCGATGGCCCTGCCGATTCCGCGCGATGCCCCGGTGATCAGGGCTACCTTGCCATCCAAAAGTCCCATACCTCAGTTCAATTCAAATTTCTGCGAGAAATAGCGGCCGTCGTGGCGTGCCGCCAGCGCCGCAATCTCGCCGGTGCGGTTCCAGTCGATGATCAGTCCGACCTTCATCTCCGGATAGGCGGTCAGCATCGCCACATCGCCGTTGCTGTCTCCCGCCACAAGGACGGGTCCGCGCTGGCCGTGAAGAGGGGCGATAAACTTGTTGATACAGGCGACTTTCCCTTCCTTGTAAGGCTGCGGATAAGTTTCGTCATAGCCCCAGGTACCGTCCTCCCTGTCGATGAACCGCAGTCCGTAAACCCGCTCCGCGGGGAGCCCGAGCCCGAACGCCTTGTCGCAACAGAGCAGCTCCACAAGCCATTCCGGAGAGGCGGAGCAAACATAGGGGGTAATCCCCGCCTGGGCAAGTTTGCGGTACAGGTCCTTCATTTCGGTAGTAAGGATCAGTCCTTTACGCACCGTCCCGGAAAAACGTCCGTCCGGAGATTTCCATTCTTCCAGCCACGACCGCCCCTGGGAAAGCCAGTAGGACAGACTTTCCCGGCCCAGGGCCTGCAATTCTTCCGGAGAGAAGCCCACGGCGATTGACGGTTCCCACAGACACAGGGTTCCGTAATCATAGTAATCGCCGATGGCATCTTGAAAAGCCACGAAGCGTGCCCTGAAATCCTGATAGAGACTGTCCTTCCATTCCGTTTTCAATTCGGCATACTCCCGGGCGAGGGTTTCACCCATCTCCCGGGCGGTCATCCCGATCCCCTCCAGGGGGACATCCACCTCCGGCAGACCGGCGAGGAACATATGCTCCGGCGCCGTGGCAAAACGCAGATTCTCAATCATATAGGTGATGAGCGAATGCGAAATGTCGTTGACGACGGTCGTGTAGTCACAGTCGAAGACGGCATAGGAGCCTTTGTTCTGAGGATCTGCGATCAGCGCAGAAAGGGCGTGATAGGTATCAGATTCCCAGCGATTCTGCTCCAAGGAGGGCTGGCAGGCGCACAGCGCAAGGGCTGTGACGATAAAAACAAGTATCTTTTTCATATCAGCGCGCAAAGATAGTAATCTTTGAAGACTATCTCAAATAGCAATGGCGCGAGAAGGGGCGTCCGTCGGCACTTAAGCCTTCAATCCTGACGATGTAGGGATAGTCCACCTCGTCGCTGTTGCAGAAGGCGATGGTAGCGCGTCCGCCGTGGAGATTGACATCAGGCGACCACCAGAGGGTGTTCCGCTTGTCGTGCGGCCCGTCCTCTCCCCTGTCGTAATTGGGAGAATGGAAGTAACGGGGGACCTGATGTCCCAGCGGCACGAAGTAGAGCAATGAAGGGTTGCGCTCTTCCCCGCGACGGCCGCTGCCGGGTTTGACGCTGATGTGGACCACTCCGCCGTCCCCGCCGTACATAGGATCCGGACGCGTGGAGATGCTCAGGGAGCGGAGGTCTTCCAGGCGCAGCATGTCATATCCCCACCAGGCCTCTTCCGTATCCTCCACGATGAGTTTGACCCTTCCGGGGGCATTCTCGTCATCGGACTCCATCTCATCCGAATCCTCTCCTGTGGACCTTCTCCGGTTGCGGTTGTACATATGCTCGCCGTCGTATTCGAACATGGCCTTTTTCATACTGAGGTACTCCACCAGGGTCATATCCGCGTAAACCGAAAGGTCCTCGCTGTAACTGTGGCCGAAAGCCAGGGGGTCCCTTTCCTCGTAGCGGGCGGTGACGATGGCCGCCTTCAGGGTGTCATAAGAAGCGGTCTCGTTCACCAGGGGGACCGTCATCCGGAGGTCCTTGGCGAAGCCGGGCGCCGGGAAATAGCGATAGGGCGCCGCAGCAGGGTCACCGTTCCATTTCGGGATGTAACTCGCCCCCAGGCGCGAGGTGCCGATGTTGATGAGGAATTCGGTGCTTTCCGGGAAATCCAGGCTGTCGATGATGAAATCCCGGCCCTGATCCACATCCACCGAATGGACCATGTTCCACTTGGGAACCATGAAGGTGAAGGTGAACTTCTTGGGAATCTTGGAAGAGACCCGGCGCGTCACCCGGCCGCGGATTTCCTGCATCTGCTCCCTTGAGTACCGGATATGCTCGATGTCATAGTAGCGCCAGCCCTGGATCATCATCAGGAGGTCCATCGCTTCGTCCCTTTCCCGCTCGGGGATTTCCGGATCGAAGTAATAGTAAGGTTGGTTGATCTTGCCCTTGAGCTCGCTGCTCAGGCCCATGTAGGAGGTGATGCCGTCACTCTGCTGCCAGCCTTTGAGGGCCCCTCTCACCACGGATACGGAACAGCTCCCGTCCAGCGGGGTCCCGTCCGGATCCGTGAGGGAAATCACTCCTTCGGCAAGCGCTCTCGGGCTCTCCGACAGGATATTCATCTGCAGCGCGCAGACGGGCGATTGGGCATCGCGGACGAAGAAGAGCCTTTCCGAAATGATTTTCCCGAGTTCGTTCACCAGCAGGAGATGGTTGATTCCCGGGTGAAAGAAGGACTTTTTAATCACCAGGCTGCCCATACTGCCGTCGAGATTCACTTCTGCGACGGGGCGGAGGACGGAAGCGTCCCGCACCAGCAGGCTGGCGACTCCCCCGCCGTATCCTACGGTACTGACATAATACTGTCCGGAATAGCCCCGCAGATGCAGGGTAGCCCCCTCCTCCGAAGGCTCCGGGAGCGGATGCAACTTGCCGGACGCATCCCGCAGGCTGTAGCGGTGACCGGGCAGGGGATAGAAGGAGAAGGCCCCCATCCCGTCGTGACGGGTAAAGACCGGAAGGAGTTCGCCGCCCCGGTCGCTGACCAGGATGCCGCTGAAATCCACGCTTTTCCCCAGTTTGTCCACCACCTTGAAGCCGATGACGGCGTTGTGGTTCGTAAAGTACCTTCCGCCTTCCGGCCAGAAACTGATGTCCACATCGGCCGGAGGCACATCCGCCGCCTTTTCGCTTTTTCCGCTGGCGCCGATGATGCGGATCCGGTCATTGAAATGATAGGCGTCGTCGTTGTTGAGTTGCCAGAGCGTATAGGCCCGGAGGGTGTAGTTCCCGGTTTCCAGGCTTTCCGGCAGGTCGATGTGCCCCGGGAAGCCGTTCCCGCTGCGTTTGATCTTCACCCGCACGACGGCTTCGCCCTTTTCGTCCAGCACCTCGGCATAGAGGAAATTGCTGGGCGGAAGCAGGGAGTTCCGGGAGGCTTCCTGTACCCAGCCCTTGAACCAGAGGGTCTCCCCCGCAAGATAGCAACTGCGGTCGTAATGAAGATATACCTTCTCCGGAGCATACCAGGCGGCGATCTGGTTGAAGCGCCAGATCAGGGAATCCCGCACCGAGGTTCCCTCCGCCCTTGTCATCAGCGGAAAAAGCCCCAGGAAGGCAGGCAGGACGATATGAAGGAGGCGTTTCATGCGGAACGCCGGTCTTGCTGCATCGCTTCCTCCACCTCGTCGGGAGAGGCAGGCAGGCGCCGGTCACCCAGCCGCCGTGCCCCTTCCGCCGTCACCAGCACATCATCTTCTACGCGGATACCGCCAAAGTCCAGGTATTCCGCTTCAAGTTTGGCATAATTCACGCGGCCGCCATCCCGCTTTTCCTTCTTCCAGGCTGCGATCAGCGCCGGTATGAAGTAGATGCCCGGCTCGTCGGTCAGCACGTTGCCCGGAACCAGGCGGCGGGCCATCCGCAGCGAACGCAGGCCCGGAAGCGACGAGCGCTTCTGGTCTTCGTCGTAACCCACCAGATCCTCGCCCAGGTCTTCCATATCGTGGACATCCAGGCCCATATTGTGCCCGAGGCCGTGCGGCATAAACAGCCCGGCAATGCCCTGTTCGGCCATTTCCGAGGGATCGCCGCTGACCAGACCGAGTTCGCGCAGGCGCTCCAGCATCCGCACGGCGACGGCGATGTGCACGTCGCGATAGGCTACGCCCGGCGCCGTCAGCGAGAACGCATATTCGTTGCATTCATAGACGATGCTGTAGATATCGCGCTGCCGGGGCGTATAGCGGCCGCCGGTGGGATAGGTACGGGTATAATCGGAGGCATAGTGCTCGTTGCTTTCGACGCCGGCATCGATCACCATCAGTTTTCCGGCTTCGACAGGCGCTTCGTGCGAATGGCAGTGGAAGATTTCTCCGTGCTGCGTCAGGATGGTGGGGAAAGAGACACCCCAGCCCTTCGCGAGCGACACCGCTTCCATCGCCCCTACGATTTCCTGCTCCTTTACGCCGATGCGGATGCCGCGGCGGGCGACGCTGTGCATTTCATACCCGAGCCGGCAGGCGGCATCGATCAGCGCAATTTCGCGCGGCTCCTTGACCAGTCGCAGCGAAATGATGGCCCGGATCAGCGCTTCGGACGCTTGCGTTATTCCCAACTGCTTCAGCAGCATTTCGTTGTAATAGCGGCTGGGAGGGAGGCTGTGCACTTTCCGACCCTTTGCAAGCGCTTTCTTTACCGCTTCGAACGCTTTGGCATAGGGAGCACTGGCAGCGACGCCCGCTTTTTCGGCGAGCGACTGCACGGAGGGCATCGGTCCCATCCAGACGATATCGTCGAGGGTGAAATCATCGGCATAGACAGTCTCCGTTCCGTTGTCCAGGTCCAGGATGGCTGCGAAGCGCGGTTCGTCGATGCCGAAGAAATACAGCCAGTTGCTGTCCTGGCGCCATTTGTAGCAATTGTCGCGATACTGCGCCGGGGACTCCACGTTGCCCAGGAACAGGGCGATGCCCGTCTGTCCCACGAGGCGTTCCCGGAGCGCCCTGCGGCGGGCTTCATATACTTCCTTTCCAAACATAACACACAAAGATATAAATTATTGTTATCTTTGCGCCACGCCTTGGTGGTGGAATGGTAGACACGAGGGACTTAAAATCCCTTGGGCAGTAATGTCCGTGTGAGTTCGAGTCTCATCCGAGGCACAACAAGACTTTGTAACTTGCTACTTTTCAAGCACTTTACAAAGTCTTGTTTTTTGTATCCCCAAAATTTGGTCACTTTGTACCTCGCCTTCTGCTTGTATTCCTTGTAACCGTCCAACCCTTCTTCCAGGACCTTTTCCTCATTCTTTATCATAGGGTCATTGACTTGATTCTCCCGGCCACCTCTTCCGGGTGGTCAATGAGGAACTGTCCGTGGTTCATCCCGGGGAACACCTCAACGTGAGTATCGGGCTGAAGGGCACTCAGGTGCCTGGCTTGCGGTTTGGCTACAAAGGCCTCTTTTGTTCCATACCAATAATGAATATCGGCCCCTTGAATTGACTCCAACTTGTGGGTATAGACGTCTTTGTATCCGTCGC
>Ga0265298_10001074_pt1 | contig 40267 bp, 74 predicted proteins | sample AusTroGonzalo_MG_3_FD_193486 | JGI IMG/M metagenome (GOLD analysis project Ga0265298, IMG submission 193486) | Bovine rumen microbial communities from tropical cattle in Woodstock, Queensland, Australia - Gonzalo_01 | ecosystem: Host-associated > Mammals > Digestive system > Stomach > Rumen ... | reverse complement strand
TATTAATCCTTTTTAGAGTTCTTATCTTTGTTCTTACGAGGACCAATAGCTTCCTGAATTAAGTCAAGAGCCAGCTGATTGTACTTTTTCTCCATTTTCGAATTATAGCATCGTTCTACGTACTTGTCGAAAGGAGCTATCAGAATCTGGGTAGTAGGCGTAGGCAGGATTCCAGTATTTGGATCACCGCACCATTTACGAATAATTGTAAGAATATAGCTCTTATATGTCGTAAACTCATCCCTGTCTTTAAGCTGGTCCAGGTACTTAGCCAGATCGGCCATAGTCATGTAGACCTTAATCAGTCCTGAGGCACGACCATCATACCACAGAGTATTATAGGTATTCTGGGAATACATTGTAGCACTCGGCTTATTGAGAAGAGTTATCCCAGTCTCTTTCTGGAACTTGTCGACATAGGCAACATTGTCATTGTACTCTTTTATCGCACGGACGATTTGTTCATGTTCAAAAAGCTGCTTGGCAGACATCGGTTCCGGTGGAAGATTATACAGGGTATATGAACCAAATGCACATATCTTGTCCGATACTGTCATAGTGAGATATTTGTCACCATAGCTAAAATGTACCGAACCTTCATAAACGTTCAGTCCATAAGGTTCTAACATTTTGTTGAGCTCGGGAAGTTCATCAATGTATGCTCTACGTATTTCGCTGTAATTATATTCTGGTTCCATAATAATTAGCCTTCGTCATTGTCGTATTCAAAAGAACCTTTTTTGATAATCTTTGCTGTACGGGTAAGCTTAACATTATCTTCCTGGTTAAGTGAGATAAACGGGCGAATCTGAAGTTTACAATCAATAGTTTTCTTATAGACAACCTTTGTCAACTGGGAATTATAGAATTCGATAATCAGCTTAAATCGGTTATCCTTAAGCTTGTCAAAATACTTACTTACATAAAAATCTTGGAATTCGTCAAAAGTAAGCATATATTCATCGAACATCTTCCTTGCACGGAGTTCGAGACCTTCATCATATTCTCTGGTTTCATAAGACCAGAAACGAATCTTAAACAAATAATTCCTGGCCAAATCCGGAAGGTTTACAATGTTAATAAACTGCATTCCACGTTCTAGAACTTTTGATTCTTCTTTCTTTTTTGTCTGCTTTGTTGTCTTTGGCATAATATCCTCTTATTCTGTTATAAAATCCACTTTCCAGTATGGCCCTATAAGCTGTTTTAAGGCCTCTACACCTGGGATTGTCATGTACCTTGATACTGGTAGCCTGTCTTTAAAAATGCGGCCCAGGAAGCAATATACGGCGTCCATTTCGCGTTCTACGTCGCCGACACCGCGATTATCCAGGGTCGAACCAATTTCTATGGCCAGTTCATGAAAAGTCTGCATATCCAACAGTCTATCAGAATAGCTGTTTACTACATCAGTAATGATTCGTTTTCTGACTTCCCATAATCCTTCAGTAATATCCGCTTCCATCTTACGTTCCATTTCGTATATCTGGGTAGGCGAAAGTTTACTCTGCGATAATGAATTAAATATTGGCACTTTCTACCTTACCCTTTGAAACGTCGATTTTAATATCGACATGATCAACCGAAGCTTGTTGTCGGACAAATATTTCCATAACATATGGTGCAAATATTACACCGCTTCTTCGAAAAATCTTTTTAGTGGCTATTGAAACCATATAAAGCTGTTCCTCAGTTTGGCTTTCCTCTTTCGGAACAGGAATACGAAATTTTTCGCCAGGATAAATAACCAAGTCATGCTCAAAAAGTTTGAGGTGCTTAGTTTCTTCGTCAGTATAATACTTTCCAACCATATTTTGCAATATAGCAATTTTACAGGTAGTGCGAATGATAGTTGTTGATAATCTGCTGAAGATCCTTCTCAAATCTTGTTTTCCGACCGTATGTATATTTGCAATAGATACATCCAACAATCGGTACACTGAGAGCGATAACGACATAAAGAAGAGTCAGCATTTATCCCTCCGCTAACAATATCTTTTTACATATTGGACAAAGCTTCATCTTATCCCAGGTAAACATTACCTGATACGGATTGTTACCGTTGAAATTTTCTTGATAACACCATTCGTGCGGAACAGATTTCGCAATTTTTCCGCAATAAGTTTCCATATCGCAAGTTGAAGCGATCCGTTCCTGGGAATCCGTATTTCTGAGATATGCTGGTTCATTTATATAGTGATAAAATTCTTCGTCGCCTTCGACTTTACACAATACTGATTCTCTCATTTTTCCCTCTCATAGCTTAAATCATTACCAGGGCGCAGACTTACGCCCTTGACATCTTCTTCTTCCCAGTTGATACAACCGAGCGGATATTCATAAGCCGTTACATCAACGGCGTAATTCGACTGGCATTCCGGGCATTTTCCATGCTGACCGATAATATGCTCGTATTCGTTTCCCAATGAACGTTTGTCGCATACGTAACTTGCATATCTGAATTTATCAGCTGTCAAAGTGAATACATGATGACACTTGTCGCAGCAAACTTCTACGTCATGATTCATACTGAGTTTCATATTTTCCCCTAACGTTTATCCATATAGTCTTCAAACTTTTTTAAAGCATCATTAAAATCCAATAAAAGATTATTCATATCCAGACTTATAAAATGTGCGGTCAGTTCTTCCATTGCATAATCAGGAATCTTATTTAAAATTTTTTGATAAATCCTGATAAGCTGTTTGGCATAGTCCTTGACGCAATATCCCTTGAACCAGCAATCGTGATACTCTTTTTCCGATTTTTTCTTATAAGTGTTCAACAAGAATTTCAGACGCTTAATTTTGTTTTCGTATAATTCGAGTAAAAGACGGACGTCTTCCTTGTTGACTTCCGCCTTATCTTTATACTTATGTGCGAGATATTTCTTACTTACTTTCTTCATTTGACATAAAAATCACACCGCTGTTTGGTATAGACTTTCCTTTATATGGAAGTAAAACTTCTTGCGGATTCTTATATATCGTACTAGCATATACCACATTGGCGGCATATTGGTCTTGATATACTTTGAAACGCTTGTTTATTATATCGTTATTCCGACCTTCGACACAATCCAGACATTCATATTTGGCCGGATATGAAAGCAATACGCTTCCAGTGAATAACTGAGAAAGCTTCCAATGACCACACAACCAACACCGCTTGTATTCGGTCTTGTTCATGGTTACGCCTTCATTGGCGTATTGAGACGACTTATAAAGGATTTCGCCTTTGTCATTGAAATCTTCATAAAAGGCCGGTTCTTCCATATCAATCCTCTTCTAGTTCTTTTTCCCATTTCTTGCGGTCTTTTTCGAACTTGGCCTTTGTGCAGAGTTCAAAACTGGCATAGGGCAAGACAATATTCTTGTATTCAGAACCATCGCCAACATAGAAATTAGCGTCTAATTCAAAATCTTCAGTTTTTTCTTTACAGTAATTATTTTCGCGAATATTGCCACCGTCAAGGTAATAAGTCGGGACATGTTTCTTCAGTTTGCATTTGCCGAAGCCGCGTTCCTGGAGTTTTGTAAGTTCTTCAATAAGTTGATTAATAGTCATATCCTAAATCCTTTAATTTTTGTATTGCTTCATCAGTTAAAACTATAGGTTTTTCGCTACCAAATTCGACGACATTTCCAACTATACATGTAGATAAAAATAAACTACCTTTAGTTATCCAATCTGCAACTAAATGCCTATGACAAAAGTCTTCTGGTTTTTCATAGCACAATAAAATAATATTATTGGGATCAGCATTAGTCAATTCCATTAAGTCATGAATAACAGTGGTTATACTACGATTTTTAAGAATTTTATCATTAAATTCTTGTGTATAATAATCGACATCACCTTGATGTTCTCCAGATTTCCAAGCACTAAGAATATCCCAGTTAGGTGCTAACTGTTTATATTCAAGACCATGATACCAATCTGGAGACTTCAATGCAATAGAAACAGGAACTAATCCGGCTTCTTGATACTTTTTTAATTTGGCAAAATAACCAGTATACATTAGACCTTCTTCATCAAGTCTTTCAACAAGACCGATTTTCCGTTAAACGTGTAATAAGAATCGTCAAAGCCAATCTTGTTCCATTCCATATATTCCTTCATGGGGAACTTCAGCCAAACGAAATCTTTGTCTTCCTTATGAATATAACTCCGATATGCCATACCGGAATTCAAAACATATTCCTGAGGAAACTTATAGGTGAAATACTGGTCTCTAAACTTTACACCAGCCAGGAACTGGTTGACGCTTGACATGATAATATCCGCGGCTGTCGGAACCTTCCAGTTATTTATGTCTTCCCTGACCTGCTGAATACGTCTCAGTTCACGGGCTTCACGTTCACGAATGTCGGAAATACGTTCCGGCCATCCAGATCTTTTATAGTCAATTTTACCATCTTTTGTTAGGTAAACTTCTTGTCTATGTGAAACAATCCTATCGTGCCAGAAATTATAGTCGAATTCATCCCAGTCATCTTTACCGGTATATTCGTATTTCGGCTCGCCGACACATACGACACCGCATAAAGGCGCATGCCACTGGTGTTTCTCCAGTGAACGCTTAGCCCTTGCATAGTCACCGTCAAAATGCTGTAAAGCCTGTTTACAGGCAATCATTCCGTCACCGGTTTCATTATGCAGCTGTCTGACAATTTCGTGTTTAATTTCCATTAGATTCTTCTTGTTTACGTTCTTCAACAAACAATTTCATGATGTCTTCGGAAACACCAAACAAAGGCTTACCGTTTTCGTCAAAACGAACCAGAATAGAAATCTTTTGACCGTTAGGAAGCTTGAGCATGGTCATAGCCGGAAATTGCATTTTGATAATTTCACTGCCCTCAGACCCGGGTTTTTTATATTCATGGATTATCGGTTCTGGAAGCATGAATAATGCCATCTTATCTTCGTTACCCTTGGATTCTTCTGCGAGGCGTTTCCAAGTTACGATGTTTTTACAAAAATTATTTACTGCGAAATCATTTTTACTGAAATCAATCATAGTTTATTCCCAATCATTTAAATAGCGCCATCTTTTGACGCCTTTTGTATTACATGGCCATTTGTAATTCTCATCCTGTAAATCATATGATTTCCAACAATCATCATAATCGGTGGTACATTCTTCACATGGAACCATATAAGCCTTACTTATATGACCGTCTTCATGTTCAAATTCTATTTCAACGTCATTCCAGTTACTACCCGGAACTTCATGATAGATTGTATCATAAAGGTCGTCCTGGTCCCAATCCAGCCATTCTGACCATGTAGGTTCTTTATTGCCAATCGTAGACATCTAAAATCCAATCCTGTTCAGCCTTATCAAAGGCTTCTAAAGTTTCATCCGAATATTGGGCACGCGAACCGTTGCGTTCTGCGCGGTCGTAGGCCTTTTGTTTTTGCTCGCCCTTATAGAACTGCGTATCATGCCAATAATGCCTGTCAGAGTGATGTCTGTGCAAAGAATAAGCACGCTGGCGGTCAGTCTCGGTCATACCGTACCGTTTTTCTAAGTCTTCTGAAAGTTGTTGCCATTTTTCTACATTGACAAAACCATTAGAATCTTTAGCCTTTTCCCAAAGGTTATCATACTCTTTCATAAAACGGAGGAGCTTCTTCTCATATCTGTCTTTTTGCCTATTCTTCATAGTTCTTCCTTTACGAACCGCCACCAGCCACAATCATAAACGTGATGGTCATTATCGACATCGAAATCATCGTCATTTACCGGACTGGCCCAATCCCAGCAATTATATTCTTTGTCGAAAACAATTTTCGCATTGATTATTTCAAAAGGATTTTTATTGTTCGTAGGATATAGCTTGAGTTCAACTGGTATAATCCAGGATTTATCCCATTGGTCTTGATTATCCCATGGGCTCGCTTCTATAAATGTATGCCAGTTAGTATCAAATTTCATATTTTACTTATTTATTTCATCGATAAGGTCTTTATACTTTTCGTTTTTAGCTGCTTCGTCTTCTTCTGCTTTTTCAAATTCTACATGGTTTGCCGCCCAATATTCATAAGTTGTCACCCATGCAGTGCTGGCATGGTTAATCGGCATACCAGGTTCTTCCTGTCGTTCCTTGAATTCTTTAATAATGTACTTTCTGTAGTTTTCCTTATCGGCATCTGCTGGAAGCATGTCAAAATACTTGTCGAACGTTTCAACCGAAAGCAAAACAGACGGTTCATTATCACGTCTAGCACTAAGAATATCGCTAAATACGAAACCGGCATCAAGATACTTTTCATATTTTTGAACACTTGACTCAAATTCTGAAATTTCAGCATCATACTTACGAATATTAGACTTCACTGCTTCAAAGAGTTCGGCTATAGAGTTATAACCACTACTTTGGTAACTATTTTCAAAAAAGTAATCATTTAAGTCACAGAAAGTTTCAAAACGCTGAATCTGATATTCCTCTAAGTATTTGCGATACTTGAAATACTCCTTATTATATTTGATTTCCACACGGAAACCAACTCTTTTATAACGGTCAGGATGTGCTATGAATTTAATATCATACTGATATTTTGCATATTCATAGAAACTTGGGTCAATAGCTTTAAATTCATTCTTGATGCGTTCAAGTGCATGAGAAACAGCAGCTTCATCGCTAAATAAGCACATAAGTTTTTCTTTAACGGTAAAAAGCTTAATCATTTTAGTTGTCTCCGTATTTGGCCTTTAATTTTTCATAGAGCGCACGTTCTTCAGCTTCTTTCTTTTCCGCATCACGCTTACGCTTTGCGACTTCGGATTCACGCTGGCGCTTCTGTTCTTCTTCACATTTTTCAGTTTCAGACTTGATGTATGCAGTCAGAGCTTCATCGTTATAAAGGAATTCCTTTTTAAAGACGCAATAACCGATATAATCGCCATCACGGTCATGGTCAGAAGTACCAAACTCAATGACTTCCGGTTTATCTGCACGCTTGACTTGCATATCATATCCGCTTTCGATACCCTGGAAAAGCTCAGGTTCTCTATCATAATAATACTTATCGTACTTAGTGTATAACTCGATATAAAGCCGATTATACACATGTTGGGCACGTGTAACAAGCTTTTCGTAGTTTTCTAGAGTCTGGTCGACTTCTTCCTTACTTATCATTTTTTGACTCCTTCTTAATCTTCTCTTCAAGCTTTTCCTGAACGTCATGCAAGAGATGGAAAATTTCCCACTTGGAAATGGAAATCAGTTCGAAAGAAAAGCCGTTTTCACTCGGAATACGAGACTTTTCGAATAGATGATTTTCATAGAAATCGCGACGTTCTTCGTAATCAGGAATATCCTCACAACCGTCTTCACACTGGTTGGTAAACCAATATTCTGGCCATTTAATCGGTTTAGCCTGACGCATAAAATCCTGAGCATGCGTAGCCGGGAAGAACTGAACGACAATGAAGTTAACTCCGTTCATTTCACGACAATAGACAGTTGCATCAAAGCTGATGTCAAAACCGACACCACGTTCTACGCATTGCGACTTGTCATGAATTTCCTGAGCTAACTTATGACAATTTTCCCAATCCTTATGGTAGTCGCCGGTCGGATAAATGTCTTCGTGCATATATTCATGTTCAACGAACTCGTTAATAAGCCATTTGCGATATTGCTTCTTAAGGTCTGTCAGGTCATAGACACACTGTGTAAGGTCGTTAAAATCAGCATTCTTCTTATAAAGGTATGCATCGGGAATTGTCATCGACATAAGTAAGATTCCTCTTCTTTTTGAAGTTTGGTAGGATCAAACACAACCCAGCGTTTGACATTGAAATACATGTAATCACCCTTGACTTTACCAGGGCTAACCGAAAACGTAATGGCAATCGGATCACCGTCCTTATTAGTCATTTCGAGAATGAAAAACGTTACCCAATCAGAAGGTTTGATTTTATTGAGAACATCTGACCAATCACTGCGAAGCTTTACAGAAGTATCTTCATACTTGATTCTAAACTTATCGCACATAAACTGGTTTTCAAACCATGGCCCGTCGATACGAGGAACTTCACGGAGATTTTCAATCTCCACGTCGTATTCCTGGTCATTGGCATGCTTCATTCGTACAATCATCTGGCTTTTTCCTTCAAAAACAGGTCTATACATTTATTGATACGTTTTCCACCATCACGGTTCCAAAGCATGGCAACGGTATTGGCGAAATCGCCGGCAGGACGCTTACATTTGACTCGGAGCCATTCAAGAAACTGACTGTATTCATTTTCATTTAGCCTGTCGAACATATTTCTTTCCTCGCAACATAAAATTAATCATTAGCACGGTCCCAGTCGGTTGACCGGTATAAACTTCAGTATCATCAAGTAAAAGCTTGCACCGCCAAGGACTAAATGTTGTATCATATGTAATCTTAAGATGCTCGTCTATTTCAATAAGATCCTTACCATTACAATTATGCGGAATATGGAACTTATCGAGCATATCGCAGAAATTATTTAGCATTTGTTCATTAGATAACGCCATATATTAAAGATAATAAAAAATGGGGCTGTTGTAAACCCCATAATTTAATTAATCTGGTAAAGGTAATTCGGCATTTTCTGGTTTATTCGTAATATCAAACCCATGATTCTTTTTCCAGTTATCACAACATGGGCAATTATTTCGAAGTAAGGAAATTACAGAAAATGTTTCATTCCACATACCGGGCGTCTGCCATTCTTTATGGCATTTGCTGCATTTCATTCTACACATTACTGAGCGCTTTTTCGTTTCCATTTAGACCTCCAAAATATCTACTTTACAGCCAACCAAACCGTCTCCGACATCTTGACCATATTTAGTAGCAAAGTTATCGCAATCACAGCTGAAATCGATAGATTTATTTTCTCTAATATGTTGATTGAACATATCCAAGAATTTTTGCTGTAATTCAAGACCAGTATATTTTCTTTGTTCTTCCTTACTACCGATAACTTCTTCCATAGGGAAATAATAAAGTTCGTCGCCAGTGGTATCAAAGAAATTAAAATAATTCATGAATTCTTTACGAGCTTGCTTGACGTCAGGACCGAAATAAACCTGCCGATGTTCAGTGTCCATATCATGTTCATAAATAACTTCTACACGATACATGTATTTCTTTTCATTTTGGGTCTTGATTCCCTTTTCAAGTTCTTCATTTTTCTTTTCAAGAATGTCAATATAATCACGAACCCACTCAAAATAGTCGCTGGCGAAATCCGGCAAATGTCGTTTGCCACGCTGACAGTATTCTTCAAGATTATAAAAGAAATCATGAAGTTTAACTTTATGTTGTTCCTTTAATGTCTTGACTGTGCTTTTGGCAAAAGCAGCTTTACGCTCCTTAGCAACATCTTCATCAGTCGGCGCTTCCATATTTGGATTTATATAGGTAAATGTCTCATTAAGCATATTGCACATTCCTTCAATAGATTCTTCTACTTCGTCCATTAGCTACCATATCCTCTTGTGTATGATTGAACAATTTTGTCGTTTGCGTCGACAATCGCCGCCTGAAGAACATTCACATTCTTGTCGATGATTTCACGCATTCCGGCAATCGCTTCTTTTTCAGTATCGAAAAACTTCCGACCATAAAAGTCTTTACCGTTTTCCTTTCCACTGAACTTGACCGAAAATTCATGACGTGAAATTTCCCTGGTCTGAATCTTCTTCATTTCTTCGAAGATTGTCTGGTAGATTTGCTTCAGACTTTCTATATTTTTGTAATCGGTAGAATATTCAATCTTGTTGAGAATCTCGCCTTCACGTTGAGAATCTTCTACCATAGACTTTAACTTCCTGACCTTTTCGGCCAGAGAAAGACGATAATCCAGCCAGTGACAAATGTCTTGGTCGATATGGTCAATCAGCTTTCGTAATTCTTGTAATTCTGTCATAATTATACTTCATAATAATCGTCAGAAACTTCCGACGGGTGTTCCTTGTTATATTTTGCAATTAGATGCTTACAAAGTTTTACAGCTTTATCGGCTGGTAAACCATCATTAAGCAGTCTTTGCGTAGCAAGGCAACGTTTAAGCTTTTGTTTGCTACATTTTGTAATATCGCACATTTCAACAATAACGGATTTACGGTGATTTATTTTACCGTTAGACATAAAATATACTTTATATTCAGGAAGACGTATTTTCCAACCTTCAAAAAAGTTTTCTTTTAGTCTTTCCTTAGTTTCTTCATAAAAAGCTACTTCTTTTACCTTGGGCAAATGTACCGCCCAATGAAGTTCTTTTAAACATTCGATTACATCATTTATTGTCGCCATGTGAAGTCCTCGTAATGTAAAATTCATTGGAATCTTTCTGTGCCTGGTTGTATTCGTCAGCCCAAGCGTCCATGTATTCGTTCCACTTCTTTTCCTTGGAATTAGCTTTCTTCTGTTCTTCGATGAACTTTTCATGAAGCTTCTTGTAATCCCTGTCGATATTCTTACACGGGAACGGACAGTTATTGCAACCGCCGAGGTTGAAGAAACTATAGCACCAAGCATTGTCGTGACAATATGTAGGTGCTTCCTTCAGATAACGAATATATGTCGCGAACTTTTCTTCATGAGAAATACCGAGATTCTGAAGAGCCTCGATAACGTTCGTATTCAGGTCTTCAAGATTTTCGTTATTCTCGATATGGAAAATCGCATGATGGGGAACATAGACTCCGGTAGCCCAAACGTTAAGGTTTTCCAGCGATTGACGTTTTTCAAGAACCCGCATGTTTTCATCATAGTTCGGTCTCTGGATAAGACGGTTATAACGAATATCGTCAGAAGCATGAACGATAATCATATCGAACATGTTAAGTCTTGCACGGAAATGCTGAATATCTGGAGTAAGAGCAGCTTCGACAAAGATGACTTCTTTGCTGTTCTTATATTTTTCTTCAAGTTTATTACAGAACTTGGCGAGCAAACGTTTCATCAAGTCATCATTGAAAAGACTGTTATGCGCAAATGCCTTACGGAGAAAATTAAAATCGATTTTATTATCGTCATTCAGGCAATCTTTTCCAAAATGGTTAACAACAAACTGGAAGATTTCAGGTTCGTCATAAAGTTCCTTAACTTCCTTATCGCTGTCAATGACAATATAGTGTTTCATACGCAAAAGGTCAGAAACCGCAGACTTGCCTGCACCCATCATACCTGTAATAAGAATGAATCTAGCCATGGTCTACTCCTTATAAGCGTCAAAGATTTTCTTAACGGTATCAGGGAAAGAACCCCAACCGCCAAGGAAATAAAGGTTGCAGAGTTTTTCAAACGTGGCATACTTGATAAACTGCTTCACAGAAGTAGAAGACAAATGTTCGGCATGTCTCGGAGGGGTAAAATATACATAATTGATATTTGCTGGTTCGTCACTGAGAACCGTATTATATTCGCACTGGCTACGTTCAAAATCAAGATCCGTACCGTTACGGATTCCGCGAACGATAAAGCGGACGTTGTTGTGCTTGCAATAGTCTACAAGAGATTCATGTGTAGAGGCAACGACTACCTTATTTGACCAGTCATAACCAGTTGTCATTGCATCAATCCAGTTTCCACGTTCAACTGACGGAATATCGTATTGCTTTGCCGGATTGTCGGCGATAAGCACGATAACCTTGTCGAAAACCTGTGCAGCTTGACGGATTACATGAAGATGACCCGGATGTACCGGGTTAAATGAACCTGGATAAACAGCAATTTTTTCGTTCTTCTTACTCATGTTACAAAATATAACAAAACGAGTCTATTTTGTAAATGCTTATTCTAATAGCTCGCGGTCGATTTCATTGCCCATGTACTTATATGTCGTATTAACGAGTTCCATCAGAGCGTCATTGCTACATGAACCGTATTCATGATTAGCTTCTGGTGCTTTATATGCCGTGCTTGCATATATTCCTGTCGGAGGAAGTACTCTCCAGTCTTCGCCAGCACATGTAGAACCACAATATCCTTCATGTTTCGGAACAGCCCGCCATGCTTCTTCCACAAGATCCTTTGTACCGCTGACAGAATCAGAATAATCACGTCCATGATTATACAGGCTAGCGAAGAAATTATCGGCTTCAGATTTATTTTCTTTATCCTTAGCTATATAATTAGTTCCAAGTCCACGGTGACAGACCGGACAGGAAACAATCTTTATCGAATTAATCTTTTCTCCAGTCAATTCGTTTACAATCTGAAGATAATAATCATCATTGAAACCGTCCTTGACTATGAACATCTTTGTTGTAAGTCCATGCCCGCCAAGAAGGTCTCTTTCATCTTCAATATTAAAATCTGAAGTATTGTCGCAAAATTTACACATAATTTTTCCTTATGTGTAAAATATAAAAAATTACCCGTGAAGGTAATTTTTTATTAGCTAAAAAGATCTGATAATTAGGTTAACGGTAGTCTTTCACTCATCCAGTCGCAATGTTCAGCGAGCTCTTTGGCTTTTTCTTCCCAGAATACAGCCTTGTCAGCTGGACCACATCCAGGATGTTCTTTCTTGAAATTCTCAAAATCTTCAAGCAACTTATCCGTATATTCTGTAGTCATATTACTTCTTTCCCTTTCCAATCAGTGCGTCATATTCAGACATGATATTGGTAGTAGCTTTACTCGGCGGATTCTTTCCTTCATAGTACACGACATTATCAGATCCCATAACGGTACTTTGATTTAACTTATTTTTAAATATTGTAAGAAGCTTCTGCGCCAGTTCAAACGTCGGAAGAATGGTTCCGAGATGTTCATACAATGCCGGATATTTATAAGGCTTAAGAGCAATATTTACAGAATAACAATTAGCATATTCCTCTTCATTATACTTGACATCTTTCCAGTGACCATTGAAAAGACCGAAGAACCATGGATGTTTATATTGTACAATATAAAATTCCTTTTGCTTCAAACTAAGATTTTTATGATACTCGACCATGGTATTGTAATAAACTGGTTTCGAAGTTGTTTTAATAATTCTGAATTCGTATGACATGGTATACAATATAGAATAATAGTTAGTTTTTGTCAGCTGTTTATAGTGCATTTATTGCACGTTCTATTTTTTCTTTTTCCAATACGGCCTGAAGCTTAAAAACATCTTCCGTATTTTCATATTTTACGCCGTTATAAACGATATAAGAATAAGGAGATATGCCAATGGTACCCAAACGTGCACGTTCAATTTCCGGATCATAATAATAAACAGCCCAAAATGGCTTTTCCGAATCTTTAATATAGTCAAGACTTGTGATTCTATCGAAACATTTTAAATTACATACAGTTGCATTGTCGCTGAATGGAAAACATATACAGTTAGGCGAGTCTACTTGTTTCATAAAATATCCAGGGTTCTTTCAATATTTCGGTTTTCTATTTCTCGCCACAGGGTTTTTAAATCTTCTTCTGTTTCATAACGCTTGTTATTCCAGTCGATATAACTTCCCGGACATCCGATCGCAAGAGTGCCATCAGTAATCGTAGTCTCACCTTTAATTCTCATCAAGAATTTTAACCAGAACATATTACCGTTAATCTGTTCCGGAATCGGTTTCAACTGCAATATATCATATAGGATAAGGTCATTCCAAGCGCCTTGACCCATAAAATTGTAATGAACCTTATTTTCTTTCATAAACATCATATTTAATATAGAAAAGAGCCGACACATTGTCAGCCCGTAAAATTTTTTCAAAAACTATTTACAAATAATGAATCTTTTTCTATAATTATATTTACTATGATTACTAAAAACGTTTCTATCGACGGACTTAAAATTCCGTATTCAAACAAGACCGCTGTTGCGAATCTTGATTCTTTGACTAGTACGGTCAATAAGTTGACTGCTGGAAACAGCAAGAGTAATATTACCGTAGGTCAATATAAGAGTGGAAGATATTACGCAAAGGTATTGGTGAACGAACGTTTTATGTTCACTTGCGGTCTTGAACTCAAAGATTCAGATTATGGCTGTCAGATTACACGTATCGGTGCAAAAGGCTGGACTAAGGAAGATATTATTCGAAAGCCGTTATTCGGTATGATTACTGATTATCTCGCCACATACGTTTCTATTGCGAACAATATCAAGGCGTATCTGTAATTTTTCTACGAAAATACTTTCCGTTAAATTCAGACTCAAAATGTTCCAATGTATTTTCAAGTTCACGTTGGGTTAATCCAGTTAGTTTTTTAACTTTGCCAACCCATCCATATTCCATTAAATTAATACCACAATTTAAGATAAGATTTTTACGTTCTATCCAAATTTCTTCTGATATAATATTTGGATTTCCTTTTCCAGATTTATCTTTTGGATATATTGTTTCTTTTTTAATTTTTGATTTCTTTTCGTTTTTAATTTTTATTTTTTGTAATTTTTCTTGTATTTTAATTATCATATTTGGATAATTAATTTCAAACTGTTTAATATCTTCAATAGTTTTTTCTTTATCAACTTTATATAATAAATTTTCTTTTTCTGAATATCTCCAAAATTCACAATTAAGTTTTTCTATTATATAAAGTTGTCTATATTTATCACGTGCTTGTCCTTTTAAGCTTGTATGTTTATGTTTATTTTCATCATATTCAAATGCAATATTTAAATTTTTATCATAACCATCTAAACTATATGGACCAACATGAATCTCACCGCCATTCATAGCATGTTGTAAATGCCAATTATTTTTTATATTTAATTCATCAATAAATTTACATGCAGTTTCATTATAATTACATTGAAAATTTTGAATTTTTCTACGCTTTTGCATATTTTCTGCTAATTTTGCTCTAGTATCAGCAGAACAAGAATGCCCTTTATATTTTATTTCACCATTTTTTATTTTTTGTCTTAATGTTTCTGTCGCTTTTCGCTTACTTTCATAATTTATAATTTTACCTAATGAATCATGAGGTAATTTAGCTTTCTCTTCACAATCTTTATAATGCTTATATAATTTTCGTCGTGAATAAAATATTTGATTGCAATATTGGCAAATCCATTCTTTATGTTTTGTTTTAAAACAATTTTCAGGATGCATTATATGCATATGTTCATATAATGACATCTTTGTATCAAACACATTATTACAATGTCTGCATTTCCATTTATTTAGTTTTACATTCGAACCCATACATTATATATAATGTATGAGTCTGCCAGTTCCGTAAAAATAACCGATGGCGAACCATCGTTATAGTCCCTTAGGGGAGACTCGAACTCCCACGGAATTTAATCCACCAGATTCTAAGTCTGACGCGTATTAACCATTTTCGCCACACAGGGATATATTATCGATCTGGGGGGATTCGAACCCTCAATCCGTTTTTATCTCGGCCGCCGGGTTTGAGCCGACGCTGTATACCAATTCCAATCACAGATCGTTATTTAGCGGAAACGAGAGGGCTCGAACCTCTAAGCAGATTTCTCCACGGCACTTTAGCAAAGTGCTGGCTTACCAATTAGCCTACGCTTCCATATTTTTATCGTCACAGAGGGACTCGAACCCTCACGGTATTTCTACCACAAGACTCTCATTCTTGCGAGGCTACCAATTACTCCACATGACGTTATTTTAGTCCTCTAGGCGGGCTTCGATCCCGCACGATACTTACGTATCACGAGAGTCTGAATCTCGTATGTCTACCTGTTCCAACACCAGAGGATTATATTTTATCGGTACGGGGAGACTCGCACTCCCAATTCCTTTCGGACACGGACCTCTCAAGTCCGCATGTATACATTCCATCACATACCGTTATTTAATCGGCATAGAGGGACTCGAACCCACACGGAATTTAATCCAGTAGATCTTAAATCTACCGCGTATTAACCAGTTTCGCCACATGCCGTTTACAGCCCTACCCCGATTCGAACAGGGAACAGGAGATTTGGAGTCACCTCGGTTAACCAATTACCACATAGAGCTATATATAAAAAATTAAGGTCCCCAACTTGTGGGAACCTTATAAACTCTCGTACGATTAAACAATCGAACTACTTAGTTCCCACTAGACTACGACGCAATAACCAGCTAAGGAGCAGGCTACTGAGTAGAAGGAGTGTCAAACTAAGCATTTTCATTTTTAACCTTTATATTATATATAAGAAATTTTTTGGTGTTTTTGTTTTTACGTTGTAAATATAGCAAATAATTTTTCTTTTGTAAACCCCTATTGAGGAATTTTTTTCTGGAGCGGCAAATCCAGCGTATAAGAAACATCATTAAACATTAACGGCGTTTCATAAAGCATACGTCCGGTAATTTCAGCGTCCATTGCTTCTACAAAGCCCTGAATACTTTTTTCAAGATTTTGGATTGTTACCGGCCAGTTACGGTATTCTCGGTTAGAACCCCATTCGCGGAAATGTATTTCGACTTCATAATCGGTAAAATACATCCATTCATGGATATTGACCTGAACCATCTGTACGCAGGGTTGTGCATATCCATAATGCTTCTGGACATTCTTGATTTCTTGGTAAAATTTCTTTTGATCGTATTTATCAGGAAGTCTATACTTGACGATATATTTGTATTCCCAATCCAGGTTTTCAGCATATTTGTCCTGGTCTACGGCATACCAAAGATTAGCACCGCCAACGCTTTTTACGTCTTTGTTTCTCATTTATCTTCCTGTTCGGCTTTAATCAATGTATCTTTGTAATCAATAGATCCATCTTCGTTAATTCTGTGTGTTGAATACGTGGCGATGATTTCGCGACTTACGAAAAATTCTTTTTCACAGTTATTACAGAAAATCTTGTCTTCGTCATCCAATTCCCAAGAATCATGATGAACATAACCACAATACGGACATACAGCTTCGCCGTTGTCCCTATTGAAATAACTTTTTGACGTATCTTCAAACTGCATCGTCATTTTCCTTTTGCTTGGCGGCTTCCAGTTCTTCCTGTTCTTTCCAGAACTTTGCCATATCGCCCATCTGTCTTACAATTTCCTTTTCTTCAAGCTGCTTGGCTCTTACGAACTTTTCGATTGTCTTTCGGTTATACTTACAACCGAGCTCGCCCTTTTCATTTTCATAGGTATAATCTTCATTGTCACCAAATATGCTACAAATTGAATATCCTTCTGAATAGTCATAACTTTCATATGGACAATGTTTACACCGCATTTTGCTTGCTCCAGGTTTTACAGAATTCATCATAGTGTTCGATAAGGAAATCAAGTTCCTTATTGATTAACGGATGAAACACTTTAATATCCGTAAACTTGAACGAACCGCAATCCGGATCATAGTTCGGATCTTCTGTCAGAATCAAATCGAACATTAGGTAATCGTCACGGTCTACAACATAATTCCTGAAACGATTATAAAGATGTGCGTAAAACTTGGTAATCTTTTCCAAGTTTTCATCTGTGAACATATTATAGCGTGCCCACCACTGAGATTCGTTCGGATGTTTTCTTTTGTCGACTAATAAGATATTATAATGCATGTAAAAAATATAACAGTTTTTCATTTAACCGTCAACCCTTATAAATAAATAAAACTATTATTATAAGGAAAACTCTATGATTAAAGAACAGTTAACTATCGAAGAAGCTAGAATCGTCGCCGAATGTGCAAAAGACATAAACAAGTTTTATCAGTATGCACAGATTATATCTGAAAATGGCTACGAATCATTCAAACCCCGCAAATTCCAGAAAGACATGCTCAACAGTTTCGTAAATTCTTACGAAAGTGATGAACAAGGCATTAAGCGAAACTATATTGTCAAAAGTACGAGACAATGTGGTTTTACTACTAGCCTGGCCGTATATGCTCTTTGGTTTGCAATATTCCATCCCGATAAATGCGTCGGTATCATGGCACCGAGAGATGGACAGGCCACTGAAATTCTATATCGAATTCGAGATATGCACTCACGTCTTCCGGAATTCTTACAGCCAAAAACTAAAACCAATAACAAAAGCTGTATTAGATTCGAAAACAGTACACAAATTTTCGCATGTGCTGCTTCGTCGTCAAGCGTAAGGGGTAAAACCGTAGACCTTTTGATGATTGACGATTTCGCACACATGGGCGGTCGAGAAACCGATGATTTTATGATGTCGGTATTTCCTACCCAGGCTTCACGTATGCGAGCTCAAATGATTATCGGTTCTACGCCGACTACAACTAATCATCCGTTCTGTATGCTTTATGCCAAGGCAAAGATGAACCTGAATTCGTTTAATGCTATCGAAATTCCTTGGAACTGCACGAAAGAACGTGATACCAAATGGAAGAAAAAGATAATTCGTGACTATGGAGAAGAATTCTTCAAGCATGAATTTGGCGGTGAATTCATAGACGAATAAAAAATGCGGGCTAATTGCCCGCTTTTCTATAAAATACGTTCGGTTGGTAGGCGAAGATGCTTGTAATAGTCCTTCGTCCTGTCAATCTCTTTCTGTCGCTCACGGACAGCCTCCAGGGTCATCGTTTCAAACGCCTCGCCTAGTTGCTTGGTTACATTTTCGGGCAGCGTATCGCTCACCGTATTCACATTAACGGTACGTTTCGTAATTCCGTCGTCAATGACCGCAATATATTCAATCTGAGCTTTCCTCTGACGTTCCAGTTCCATTCTGATACTGTCCTGTCTGAGAATTTCATGTCTGATACTGTCTCGCATATGGACATAGGCCAAAATACTGTCACGCATAAACTGCTTTCGTTTTTCGCGTTCTTCAGCTTCCATTGCCAGGCGTTTTTCACGTTCTGCCTGTTCCATGGAATCGATAAGAGTCTTGACCTTTGGATCAATTTCATAACGCTTATTAAAGAAATCAAAACCGTCATTAGAACTATGATGAACTACAGTAGAACTAACGTTAACCCTAGTAGAAATCGTTTCGTTTTCCTGACCGTATTCATAAAAGGCCTTACAGGTAATGACTGAACAAACCAGAATAAAAATAAAGAGAAATGCACTGATTTTTTCAGAATGTTTGTTGATAGTTTCATATCCGATATTCGGAGTACCGTAATTAACCGGATCTGGCTGAAGCCAGGGCGGAAGTTCACTGTAGTACGGCGCATACGGATTTTTTACGACATACGGCTTGTTTGAATCATGGTTCGTCATCAGTTTTTATCCTTTCAAATTTTGTGTAATAGTTTTTGTTATTGTCAATTTCGCTTTGACGGTCCTGTGCGGCGTTCCAAGCCATTTCGTTAAAGGACATTCCCACTGCGTTCAATCCTTCTTCAGTAAGGGAATCTGTGACCGCATTTACCTTTACTTCTCTGGAAGTGATACCGTCGTCAATGAACGCAATATATTCAGCCTTGATCTTCTGTGTCTTCGCCAACTCGGCGTCGATACTGTCCTGAATTCGAATAGCGGTCAACGTGCTGTCATATAACCGGTTATATCTTTCGATACTGTCTTGGACATACTTGATACTGTCCTGCTTTCGTTTTTCAAGTGCCTGTCGACGTTCTTCTTCCTTGGCGTCATTACACTGTTTGTCAGTAGCAAGACAGAAGTTGCCGATGTCGCGACTTTCGGGCGTAATGTTTTTGAGTACGTATTTCCCGAAGAAAATTACGGAAGCAAATATGACTACAAGCAATGCACAAAGACAAAGACCACCAACCCAGATTTCTTCGGAATAATCATCAGGATTAGGAGCCTTGGAATTATAGTAATCCTGCTTATAACGTTCTTCTTGTCCGAATTCGCTAGAGTAGGTTACATGCGGATGATGTTCTTTATTATCCATCTTTATTCCTTAATAAAGTCGATAGGAGTCTGTTCTTTATTCAAGTCGATGAACTTAGCATTTCGCCAGTAGTGGTCATTTTTATCGATTTCCTGCTGACGGACTGCAATCATGTGGTGAGTAGCTTCCTTGATTGCTCGGTTGACGATTTCTGTGTCCTTGTGAGTAATAGAATCGGTAACGACCTTAGAAGCAACCACTCGGCGAGTAACACCGTCATTGATTACCGTATACATTTCGATAGTCACAGGCATGGAAAATTTCTTGTCCTCGACGATTTCCTTCTGGAATGCCGGACGGTGCCAGAGCTCGCCAATGAAATAGAACGAACTGCATGCACCTAAGAATAAAATGATAACAAGATAGTTTTTAAGTATTCGTTCCATGATTATCTCCTATCGCTTGGATTTGAGAAGTTTATTATAGTCGCTTAAAACAGTGCTTTTATTTTCAGGTTCCTTAAAGACTATATCAAGCAACTTACACGGAATATCATGGATTATACCCTTGATAATCACAACAGGTAAAGCAATAAATGCGAGTGGAGTAAAAATCACGAACATGATATAGTATGAGCTGTAAAGAAACAATGATTTCTTGACATCACGCGGTAAATCTTCATAATCAGAATGATTACAATACTGAGTAATATCTGATTCTACACAGATAAGACCGATAAAACCGATAAGCGATAAAATGAGCGAACCGGAAAAGACCTTATTTGCCAAAGGGTACAATTCGAAGTACGGAGTAGTATAAATCCATAAATTAAAACAGGCGGATGCAATCCATACGAAGATATTAACGACCCAGGTATTAAACCAGAAGCCTTTACCTTCACCTTGATATGAATGAAGCTGTGACATTTGAAATTCTTTAAGAATCATATACTTCCTTTTGTTTATGGCTATAATATAATAAAAAATACCCATATCGTCAATGGGTATTTTTATTTGCATGTCCTTGATATTACTTGCTTAGCAACTTATTATAATCGGACAATAGACTAGTGTCGTCTTTCTTCGGTTTCTCTACCGGCTTGTGATTTCCGCATACCAGATGGATAATCATGCTGGGAATTTGGATAATGATTAAATCACAGATTACAGCGATAAGTTTGAATGCGTATATAACAGTAAAATAGATATACGATGTTGGGGACAAGATTATTGCCAGAAAAGCATAAACCGATGTAAGTACCAAAGTTTCATAGGCGTCACCGCTCAACTTATCATATACATCTGTATTGTCATGATATACTTTGGCAGAATATACGATATATAATGCTCCGAAGATAATGAATGCAATACTTGTCTTCAATGTAATCGGAGCAATAGTATCTGTTATAATTTTGGCTTCATTAGACGCCGGAGTACATAAACAGCAAATGAGACTGATAACAAATAGAATAAGGTTACAAATTCCACCGGCAAAAACTAGACCGTCAATTAACAACATGGGTTCGCCATTTGTCTTTGCGGTCTTGAAAACTGTTTTCTTAAAGATTTCAAACGGGTTCATTGTTTACTCCATGGAAATAAAGCTTTCAGTCTTTGCCTTTGAAACACGGTAATATGTACGAGACGTATCGATTTCGGTCTGTCTGTCCTTAGCCATGTTCGTAGCCATTGCCGTAATGGTCTTGGTCAGGTGCTTCATATCAGATTCTCGGATAGTATCAAGTACGACATCGGTCTGAACCTTACGTGTCGTTATACCGTCTTCAATAACCGCGACAAGCTCAATCTGGACTCTTTTATTCTTCGGTAATGTAGAAACCAGGCTATCGTGTTTAATGACCTCACGGGCCACAGAATCAGCCCTACGTTCCAAATCTACGGCATAGATAGAGTCAGCCAATGCCTTGACATCGATACTGTCCTTTGTACCGTCTTCAAAGACTGACATACTATCGATTGCGATCGCCATAGCCTGAGCACGGGAATATGGATTCTTAGTTATGGTAGTTTTTACAGCTGTGCTCTTAACCGGAGAATTTCGAGCATAGAGCCATTCTTCAAATCGTCCAATGGCATTGGAACTAATAATGGAAGCAGTCACGATACCAATAAACAGAAGGAAAACAGCGGCAAGCTGGAGAAGTCCCTTGTGTCGCTTATAGAACGGAGGCTTTGTTTCCTTTTCAGCTTCCTTGATTTCCTCTACGAAAGCGATGGTCGGGCGTGATTCTTCCGGAAGTTGACCATAACGCTTCTTCCATTCCTTATCACGCTTTTCTTCCTGCTTTCTACGGCGTTCGTCTTCGGTAATAGTCGGAGCGAGAAGGTTTTCATTTTCGATAGTAGAATAAACCGTAGTATGAATATACTGAATCGTATATCCTTCGAATGCGTTTGAAACCTTAAATCCGCTTTCGTCCACGGTAGTACCTGCACCGCCAACGGCGAACGTAATAGCGTCACTTACGATAATAATGTGCTTATCGTCCTTGAACATATCCATATAATTGGAACACGTACCCGTACGAATACGAGCCGGAATAGCAGTCCAATCATATTCATAGATGTTCTTGTTACTCATAAGAATAACCGGAGCGGTCTGCTTTTCATCATAGAAACCAAGAACATTGATACCTTCGAAAGTATCAATACCGGTTACAGTGTATGTCCACTTATACATTGCGTCAGCAGAATTAAGTTCCGCCTTGACCTTCAATGTCAGATATTTGTACTTTAAACAGCTCTTATTATCTACCATATTTTACCTTTACTTATAATATAGTAAAACCGTTAAGGTTTGTCAACCTTATTTTCATCGTCGCCATCGATATACAACATGTGCATGTCAAGGTCAAGCTCATATTGTGCTTTCATAACTTCTTCAGGAGTTCTTAGGTAATGTCGTTTTCCATACCATTCAAGCCAGTTTTCACCGAAGAAATAGTCGTCATCCTGGTGTGATGGATCTAATGTCGGTTTCGGATAGACAAAGATTGCACTCGATTCATATCCGAAAGGCATATCTTTCTGTGGGCCAAAAGGTTTCTTCGTAGTCCAACACCAGTTATTTCTGTATTGAAGACAGAATCCGGGTACGTAAAGGTCATAATTTGATTTTTTACCATATTCATTGAAGTGCGGAGTACTATATACCCAGCTCTTGAACTTATGGGATATATCCGAATATTGAAATTCTCTTGCACTGTTTCTGACCTCACCTACTGCATATACTGGAAAATAATTTGCTCTGATATGCAAATCCTGCGGGTCATCTAACGAAAGCTTCCAGTCAATACCATATCGTTCACGTTCTGGCGGTGTAGTAATACAGGTCAAATCATGACCAAAATGAACTCTAACAACAATAGCCGGCATATCTGCCGTATCTTTTCCGGATTCTCTCCATTTTTCAGCTAAATCATACATATATTCAAAGATAGAAAAAAGACTGACTTACGTCAGCCTTTTTGTTGTAAATATTTGTTTATATTAAAGCTTTTCGCTCTTGCTGTCAAGCTTCTTCTGGGCATCCGCACAGAATTCGGTATCAGTCTTATAGCAGACGAGACCACGAGGCAAGCCATACGGGAAATCCTTACTTGCAAACTTCGCATCGTACCAGAAGTAGAGATAGCTCGGAACATAGCCTTTCTTCGGACAAGCGACAACGCAATCATAACGCTTTTCTTCGGTAAACGGCTTTCCAGATTTTGTCAAGATACGGCAAATGTCATAACCGGCGTCATCTTCCGCTTCACCATGTAGGTAAACCATGTCGCCAGCAGACTTGAACTTACCAAAAACTTCGCTAGAATACAAAGCGTCAGGAATAACGACAATCTGACCGTCATTGAGAAGTTCGTTGACATCACCAACCATGTCCAACTTGAAGGATTCAGCCTTCTGGATATTGTCGAGATTAGCCTGGATGTCGTAAATCTTCTTAATCATTTCATCTTCGTCATGTGCCCATGCGAGCTCATCGTAAGTATTTGCATTAAGAAGAGTCAAGATACCGTCCTCGCCCTTTTCAATGGTAACGACCAAGCCGAGCGGGTTTGCCTTGCTCTTAATCTTGAATTCACCGCCTGTCTTGATATAATTTGCGAGACGCTGCTTCATTCCGGCCATCTGGGCAGGAGAAGCATCACCATAGGCTTCTACGAGAGAATAACCATACTGATTCAATAATTCTTTAGCTTCGTTTAAATCCATAATAAAAATCTCCGTTTTTATTATTTATAAAACGAAGACTTTTATTCTTTCCACCAGTTTAGGGCCATTTCTGCCTGACGTTCAAGCATATCCATCCCGTCAAGCGACCAGGAACAGTGTTTATTCTTTTCAGCCTTTTCGACAAGCGTCCTGTCCGCATAGTTCAGGTCATAATAGATGAACTTGCTCTTATTATTGAAATTTATGTCAATTCTGGCTTCAAACGGAATAGTATTGACGATAAGATCGAATTTCTTGGCATCGAATTCCGAAATACTTTTTTCATCTCCCTTTGGATTACGGGCGAATACAGTCATTTCATGACTGGAAGTAGCTAAATCTGTGGCATCATGAAGCGCGGTAAGAATAGCCGGAACTACTCCACCATTTCCAAGAATAGCCATACGATGTGGGTAATCGAATTCCCAATCGTCATGATTGTCTACATAATGATCCAAAGAAATCCGGAATGCTTCGCCATCGAAGTTTTCCCCGACAAAACAATCGTTCAGGATTTTAACACAGTTCACTGTCCCGATACGTTGTGCTTCAGGCATCAATGAATCCATGTATTTGACAATATCTTTCTTAAACGGTTTCGTTACGTTGAAACCGTCCAGCTTATCGGCTATAGCCTGTTCAAGTCCTTGTTCGACATACGGAACATCATAGACATGATATTCGATACCTTTAGATTCGAAAATTTCTTTCGACTTGCTATATCCGATATTACTTCCGATTAATCCGAATTTCATATTAGGCCAAAATTATAAGCTGTGCAAGTTCACGACACTTGTCGTTAATCTTTCGCTTGAGCAAGAGCTCACATACGTTTTTATACATTCTGTTCATTGCCTTTTCAGCCGGTTGGTCCCAAGAATTATAGAGCATATCGGCGAGCTTGATAAGCAGAGCCTCTTCGCTCATCTTGAGCAACTTTTCAGTCATATATTCTGTCTTTCCTACTTCCTGGATAACATGCCTGTTATTACGGAGTTCAGAACACAGTTCAGCGACATGAACAGAATTCGCAACAGTGGCAATATCAGCAAAAGAATATTCAGTATCTTCCAGAAGATCATGACCAAGCGCGGCACTGATCTGGTCATTTGTCCCGCCACAAAGTTTGACAATCATAGCCACACCACGAGGATGAATATAATACGGAAGTCCACTTCCCTTACGAACCTGGTGTGCATGAGCAACCTTGCAGAGACAGTACATTCCGAGACATTCCACCGGGAAGTCTTTCGGTTTGATACGTTCATAAATGATTGAATAATCGAGTTTTGCCATATATTCCTCCTTTAAAGGATTTTCAGTCGTTCTTCAATCGGCCCGTCACTATCGAATCCGCTGTTTTCAAGCATCTTGGCTAAAGCTTTTCGGGCATTTTCATCTTGCTTGTCTTTTCGATATGCAAGACGCTTAAGCAGCGTTTCAAAACGGATAAAACGCAACCACTTTTTACGGTTTTCTTCCGTACATTCCGTGTAATAACCACCTTCAATATCAAAGATATTCTTAAAAATGGTTTCAATACGCTTTTCCACATATTGACATGTTTCCATCTGCAGAGCATTCGAATAACCCTTCATGAAACAGTCGATAGCCAGATCTTCGTCTTCCTTCTTTACGCCGGCAAGACTAAGTAAGGACTTTGCCTGTTCTTCAGCGCTTTCAAAGATTTCTTCAGCTTCCTTCTCCGTATCGGCTACAGGAAACAACCATTTAAGTTCGTTATGTGTTTTTGTAAAGTGTCTCATAATAATTCCTTAGGGCGATACTGCGGAATCGAACCGCCAGACTACCAACGTCAATGCCGAGTCGAACGGCCACCAACCATGGATTAATCGGACTTGAACCGAATTTCAGCTCCCTTACTAAGCTCGCCTTAACTATTAATATAATAAAAGAGTTGACATTCGTCAACCCTTTTTATTTTAGTCCGCCTGCCGAGACTTGAACCCGAACCAACTCCGTCACAGGGAGGTATGCTACCAATTACACCACAGAGGGGATAAAAATTTCGAGCGTCATGTCGGACTCGAACCGACAGTCCGCTGGTTGGAAGCCAGCCATGTTAAGCCATTACACCAATGACGCATATTTAGTGCCACTACCTGGATTCGAACCAGGACCCGCTGATTAAGAGTCAGCTCGACTAAGCCGTTACCATATAGAGGCAAATGTAGTACCCCAGGAAGGACTCGAACCTTCAACCCACTGATTAAGAGTCAGCTGCGCTACCAATTGCGCCACTGAGGCAAATTTTTAGAGCCCTAGGCGGAGTTCGAATCCGCAAACCTCATCCATGGCAAGGATGCATTCTACCAGTTGAACTACTAGGACATAATAGCACTTGATGATCAGATTAAGCGGCATATCGGATTCGAACCGATGACCTACTCCATGGCAAGGAGTCGTTCTACCAAACTGAACTAATGCCGCATAGGCGAAGGTTTTTGATTTTGTGCAGAAGCTACCTACAAACTCCAGGAACTCATTTGTTTGAATTCGCTGAGCTGACGAACCTAATTTTTTATCTTCCCGGTGTCGGACACGAGAAATTAGTAAAACTCCCACCGCATATTTTTAGTACACCTGGAGAGAATCGAACTCCCATTTGCAGCTCCAGTTACGTGTACCAGATTCGTAGTCTGGCTCGGCTACAGGTGCATATTTAGCGGGATCGAAGGGACTTGAACCCTCAACTTTCAGATCGACAATCTGACGCTCTAACCAAATTGAACTACGACCCCAAATGTTATAGCGAGAAGTAATAATAAGGATTTGAACCTTATCCCTTCTTATCCAAAGATAATACTAGGATAACCAAAATAGGAACTTCTTTTGCTATTTTAACGAGCATGGCGAGGTTCGAACTCGCGTATGTTGGTTAGACAGACCAATGTGTTAGACCACTTCACCACACGCCCAAATTAAAAAAGATTCCTGTGAGTTGCACAGGAATCATTCTTAAAACTTTACAGTTAAAAACTAGATGACCCTGTGCTTGTGTCGATCCTTATCATGCTTGCCGAAACCTCGTCCGTCGCGGCGAGTCTTGCAATCCTTGATGTCAACTACAAACATAGTCATTTCGTTTTTCCTTTCTATTATATATAAAAAATTTTTTGTTGTTTTCGCAAAAGTAGCGAGCAGTAAGAAATGGGAACCGGACTCGAACCGATAATCTTTTACCTTTCGGTAAACGCTTTATCCAGTTAAGCTATTCCATTGGTTCATAGGAACTGCTATTGCTATTCTCTTGTGTTTTAACGTTGTTAAATATAGTAAAGTTTATTCCTTTTGTAAACCCCTAAATGAAAAAATTTTTTATAGGTTCTTGTCTAATATGAATTCCGTTCCAAATGACATTATTCGTTTACGGATTTTCTCTGGATCCTTCAGACTTAAAATATCGTCGACATAGTGTCTGTCCTTAAACTTGTCGAACCTTATACACCAGAGAGTCGGATATTTTCCACCAATCTGATTAGTAAGTGCAATAAGCTTTAACCAAGAACCATCTTCACAGGTAAATAATCTCAGATTAGAACCTTCTCCGTTGACGATTTCTAGAAGTTTTGAAAATCTTGAATAGGCTCTTTTAAAATTTCCTTTTGTCATAGTAACTTATCCAATAGAATTTCGTTATATAGATTTTCGTATTTAGCAGCGAGTCGGTCATAAGTCTTGCACTTATGAATTTCCGGAATCAAACGGAGAATAAGCTTCTTTCCTTCAGTATACTTAATCATGATACTTTTTCCGGAAACCATCTTACTATTTTCGACCGTTTGGTAAAAATCGATATAGGTATCATGAATACCGATAGTAATATCGTTATACTTACGATATACATAGTAATCATTGCTATAGCTCTTAGAGAAGTTTTCCTTGGCCAGCAATTTATCGATTTTTTCCTGAAAACGTGTCATATAATTAAAAATAGAAAAAAGGTTGACTTTCGTCAACCCTTTAATATAGTGGAGGCGATTGGAATTGAACCAATCAAGAGAGGAACATTCTATGCAAAAGTTGCGGAAAGTAACCTTTGCCCCCATAGTGGATCCAGTGGTATTCGAAACCACAACCTCCCGCTTGCAGGGCGGGTGCTCTGCCAAATTGAGCTATGAACCCATGTTAGTAGCGGCGTCGGGAATCGAACCCGAATGCCAGGATTGAAGGTCCCGTGAACTAAGCCGTTATTCTACGTCGCCATAATTTTAGTAGTCCTATACAGATTCGAACTGTAGTAACTTGGCTGAGAACCAAGTGGCCTTGACCGCTAGCCGATAGAACCATATTAGTGCCACCCTCCCGTAACGATCGGGAATCCTCGGATTTTCAGTCCGCTGCATAGACCATCTTTGCTAGAGTGGCATATATTTTTATGGACCGTAGGAGGCTCGAACTCCTGACCCCCAGAATGCAAATCTGGTGCTCTACCAAAACTGAGCTAACAGCCCGAAAATAAAACTGACCTTACTCATCTCAACGCGTACTATTGACTTTCGGTAAGCGCATACGGGATTCGAACCCATGACCAGCGGCCTTCACACCGCCTGTTCTACCGCCGAACAAAATGCGTTATCAGTTTTAGTGGACACATATGGGATTCGAACCCATGACGTTTTCCCTGCCAGGGAAACATTCTACCAACTGAATTAATGGCCCATGATTTTTAGTAGCGCTGTCGGGACTCGAACCCGAATTTCCGACTTGAAAGGCCGGTGAACTGAACCAGTTATTCGACAGCGCCGAAATTTAGTGGACACATATGGGATTCGAACCCATGACGTTCTGCGTGCAAAGCAGACATTCTACCAACTGAATTAATGGCCCAAATGTTAGGCCGGACGTTTTTATTATACTGAGTCGTCTGGCCTGTACGCATCTCAGTTAGTACTCCGTCCCGGATTCGAACCGGGGTTATCCGATAGAAAGTCGGATGGCTTAAACCGCTGGCCGAACGGAGCATTTATAGTGGACCTGACGGGACTCGAACCCGTAAACCTTCTGCGTGCAAAGCAGTTGCGCTACCAAAGTTGCGCCACAAGCCCATAATATTTCGTGCCGCCCCTCAGAATCGGACTGAGCTACTCCGGGCTTCAACCGGGTCCAATCACCAGATTTGGATTGAACGGCATATAAAAGAAAAGTTCCTGCGCTTTGTGCACAGGAACCGTTTTTCAAACTCGTTTCGGTTAACTACCTGATCCTATGCACTGTATTTGAACAAAATGCTTCAAACGCTGCGGCTGCAAATTCAGCTGCGGCACGTTCTGCTGCAAAAAATTCATGTTCAAATACGTTCATAGTCATTTTTGTTACCTTTTATATTATATATAGAAAATTTTTTCCTGTTTTCGTTGTTTTAACGTTGTTAAATATAGTAAAAAGTTTTTGGTTTGTCAACCCCTTTTTAAAATATTTTTTCGTGGGGAAAGCAGGATTCGAACCTGCGACACACGCCTTGGAATGGATCATAGGAACGTTATATGCACTACCTGCGTAACGTATATACCGTTGCTCTACCACTGAGCTATTTCCCCGTGGTGTAACGCGGAATGTAATTTTACCTTGCAAAAATTAGTGATTCATAGGAACATTCGATGCGTTACGTGTTAAATATAGTAAATTGCGTTGGGTTTGTAAACCCCTAATCGCAAATTATTTAGTCTGTTTATCTTCCTTGATAAAGAACGAATAAACAGTAATTAGGCTTTTAAAGTCTTCCTTGAACTGGTCAAGCTTAAGGATTACTCCTTCATGCTCGAGCATTTCAATAAAGTGATGGCAGTTGTAAAAGAACTTACCGTTGTCGAATACCTTTATTTCGGCGGCAATATCGTCAAGCGGTAAATCCCTGTCATACTTGACCTTTATGAAAGTCTGAATTATTGAAGCTACAAGTTTAGTCTTTTCCATAGATTAAATAAGTCCATAGATTCTAGCGTAGATAGCTTGAATAGCCGGATCTACCTTGCCATCCTTATCTTTGTGTTCATCAGCTGCTTTGGCTGCGTTCTTAATAGCTTTAGCCGCATCAGAATTTTCATCAACGTTACCCTTTTTAAGCGCTTGTTTACCAAGCTCTAAGATACCGCCAGCAGGTTCTGCCATTGCAATAACTGCCTTAGCTACATCATCTTTTACTTTTTGTCTTGTATCACTCATTTTATTTTTCCTTTTAAGTTAGTATTCAAGATCTTCTTTATATCCAGCCAGAAGTTTTGCTCGAACTTCGTCAAGAACCTTTCCGAGACGGTTTTCACCAAGCCAGTTAGCCTCGTCATTAATCAACGGGTCGAACTCACCGAGACCTACACCCCAGATTTTATCGACCGGACTTGCTTCGACGAATTTCTTTCCTTCAAGTGCAAGATCGGTAATCTTGTCGAACAGAATCTTATTCTGGCTATACTTGCTGAGACAAGCATTTAACATGATGTCATAAGAAACCTTGTTCCATTCGTCCTGGTCGAAATTCTGAACCATACGGCCGAGCTTCTTGGCCTTATAGGATGAAGCTTCCTTGAAGTTAAGGTCTTCGATTTCGTTCAAGGTCGGAAAATCCTTGAAGTAATATGCCTTGTGCCACATATAGCACTGTTCAGCACTGAAGAACTCATGTATTTGACCGTCAAGGCACTTGGTCTTCATCGGAGACCATGCAAAATTCGAAGGCCAGTCACCCCAGAAAAGAATATGCTTATCTGTAATTGTCATAATCTCTCCTTACAGGAACCAAACAACAGATTCTTTATTTTTATTCTTATTTCCTTCGCGTTCGTCAACAGCCTCGTAAATCTTACGAATACGACTAATCTGCTGGAGGAACAGATCAGAAGTTTCACGGAAATCAATCTTGTCAGTTACTGCAGTGAACGGAATCGGCTTTTTAGGGTCGAGTTTAATATCTGGGCACTTAGACTGGTCAAGAGTATAGAACGACTTAGGAAGCTTCTTGACCATCTTGTTGAACTTCTCTTCTTCGGTACCGTCATCATAGACATAGTTGAAGAGATAGGTATAGAGAGATACAAGTTCGGGATAATGAATAACATATCCAGAACTGAACTGTTTTTCGTTAGATGCGGTTTCAACCTTATAACATCCAAGCTTATTAAGATATGCAATAGTAAGCTTTCGCATTGAAATGCGGGTCAGCTTCTTGATATAGGATTCATTAGCATTCTTGGATGCGACGATTGATTCTTCGCCATACAACGGAATATCACGAATCTTATCGACGTTCTTAAGGTATTGATCCATTGTAATATCATCCTTAAAATTCCTGTCGACTGCGGCGATATATTTCTTAAGGTCCTTATTGGCTACGATACTGAAAAATCCGCCGCAATATAGACACTGGCTGTTTTCTTGTGCTTTATAGATTTTAGAATAAACGTCAAATGCCAAATGTTCGCGCTGGCATTCATACGTCTTTACTGTTCTTGAAAGTTCATATTTAGACATTATTATCCTCTAAGATTATTTAATGCGAGAATATCTTTTAATGCAAATAAATGATTATTGAAAGTATTAATATCTTTTATTTTTAAAAGTTCTCGTATAGTTTTTTCGTTTTGTTTCATATTAATAACAGCATACCAAATTGGTTCCAGTGTATCAGCTGTCTTAAGAACCCAAGTACGAGAATTTGGTACTTCTGTTACCGGAGTATAGTGCAAATCTGGAGTATCATACGACAATGGATATAAAACATACTTTCCGCCGTTTTCTACACGGCAGATAAGCTTATATGACAATTTACTCCAAATATTCCAGGCCATTACTTAGATTCCGTCTTAAGAAGTTCGTCATATTGTTCGCGGATATTTTCGCGAAGTTCCTGACGTGCTTCAGCGCTAATGGAATGCTTTGCCCAAAGAGAACAGAGGATAAGCACCGTGACGAACGGGCCCATGATAACTCCGATAAGCGCGAGCAGGTATTCAATCATGTCTTCAAGCTTGACGTGCTTGATAATCATGACCGCGTTAAAGATTCCGCAAAGAATCCAGACAATAGAACCGATTCCGATTTCCATATTAGTTTTCCTTTTTATTTAATTGTTTAAGTTCTTCGTCAGATAAGATATGAGCGACAACCCTATTAATTTTTACCTTGGATGCGAAATATTCGAACATGTCAAGGACAAATTCTTCGTAAATTTTCGGGTTGTTATGGCAAATGCTTTCAAACAGTTCCTTGTAAAACTTCTGAATATCGTATTCATGAACGTATTCAACGTTCATAAGATACTTGATGGTCAATCCAACCATATCCTGTAAATTGTTGTCAGGAAATTCAGAGCTAATCTTAGAATAAACCTTAAATAGCTTCTGTCGTGTCGTATTCATATTTTTAAGGACACGCTTAAGATTATGCTTGAGCGTAAAGTTGTAATTGACAACTATATCGCGGTCTTTCGTACATACGCGACAATGAGTGGACAGGTCATCGCTATAAATTACCAGTCTGGCCACTTCCAGGTTTTCTACAATACAATGAATATAATAGGGTTCTGAAGTACCTACACTGTTTGTAAACCTACAGTTATCGGCACCGAATACATCTTTACATGTTTCTTTAAAACTTGCCGGAGTAATCATTCTGCGTCCAACCATCCTTTATGATGCGCCACGTCATACGTAGCTTTGATAATATCTTCGATTGTTTCGTCATACTTATCGCCAAGTAAAAACTTGACATGTTTTAAAAACCACGATTTAGCTTCTTCATCGTTATTTTTCGCATGACGAATATTCTCTTCAAGAACTTCTTTAAAATACTGATACACCGCTACCACCTAATAATAAATTCATCTACTGGTTGTTTTAAGTATTCATCATTCTTGAAAAGTTCATGACATGCGCCACCGATTTCTTCACCAGCCCATGATAAAGCATTACAGAGATTACGTCTCTCAATATCTGTAAATTCAAGCGGCTCGCCAAGCTTAAGCTTCAGGTAAAGCTTATTCATGTTCTTGCGGTGCCAACTCTCTTTAAGTTCTTCCCATTTATCATCTGTCATAATACTACCTAATAACAATATAGCAAATGGAATGACGTTTGTCAACCCGCCAGTACGTCCAAATCCTTTTCAAGAAGATTGTTCTGCTGCTGGACATAATATTTCTTTAGAAGCTGCATCATCTTATCGTATTCGACCATAAACTTTTCTTTCCAGTCCGGAGTATCTGTGTTAACATAAGTACATTGACGAGGCAGAAATGTTGTCGAAAGATAATTACGTTTATCTAAACCGTAAATATGTGTGAACTTCCAGCCATGCCTTGGAATATACCGAATCATTGTACAACAATTACCAAGATAGTCAGTAAAAATCGGATGTTCAATTATACCGTTGACAACTGGACCGCCATAAGATGTATCTGAATGCTCAGTGACGCTATTAATTATACCTACGGAGGTTAGAAATTCTTGCATCATATTCATGATGTATTTAAATCCCTCGACATCACTATAATAATCGATTTTATTCTTTAATTTCTGTCTTTCGATATTCAGATGATCTCGAAACTTTTTACTTTTCATCAAATTCTTAGTCATTTCGCACATAAGTCTTCAACTCGTTCCAACGTGTAAGTAAAAGGTCTCCATAAGTATCAGAACTCATGGTATAACTTCCGCAACTGAATGCGTCGTTAATCTCGATAAGTGCTGTCTCTCCGGTATCGAGAACACCGACATCCAAGCAATAGGCTTTGGGAGAATCGGTCCAGTCCTTAACCATAGCGTCAACAGTGGCTTTGTCAACCATTATATTATTATCGCCAGAATAATATGCATAATCCCTGACAACGCCGTTAACGACTGGAACACGATACTCAGATACGAACTTTACAGGCTCAGAGCAGATAATCTGAGTCCTGTCGGCAGCACCCTCGGTCAAAAGCCACTCGTCCCTGGATTTCAAGACGAAACCGGTAAACCTTTTTAGCTTATCCTTAGGCTTGATAAAAACAGGATCCAAAAGATAATCGTTGAAAGCCTTATCCTTCATATATCCGAGCTTTGTCTCCCAGATACGACGATGAAGATACTTGTTCAACTGAACAGGATAATCCTCATGATGATAGTCAATTTTCAACTTCTTCATGGCATTGAACATTACGGGAATCTCGCCAGCAATGAAATCATCAGAAGTAAGCTTAAACCGGTTCTGAAGAAGATGTTTCTTGTAGAACGTAGTATAATTACCCTCGCCGAAGTAATCGACAAGTTTACGCTCATCGCTTCCGAGCTTTCCCTTATCATTTAACTGCAAATAGTTCATTCTGCCTTTACGTGTTTGAATCCCAAATTCATTGCTTCGGCTACGGTGATTTCGTCACCTGCCTTATAGGTTTTCCCGGTCTTTTCCTGAGGCTCGCCGGATTTGAACGTGGAAGCAGGAACAGGATTTCCCGGATGGAAAGTATACATTACGTCACCGATACCGTCTTCAGGTCCGATAATAAGAATAGTAAAGTCAACATCCTGACGCTTGTCGGTCTTCATGCAAAGCGAAAGAAAACCGGTATTCTTAGGGTCACGGAAATGACATACTGCATCTTTATCGAAATCGGAAAGGTTCAGCATACCGTGATGACCAGGAATATCAGTAGTGATTACCGCACTGCAACCCGGAGTGAGCATGCCCGTAGAATCTATCCACGGTGACCAATTTGCGCTCATCAGGGCCTTTTCCATGTCTTCGACTGACGTGTAGTCGGTCGTGGAACCGAGGCCGTTAGAGAGCCTTTGCTTCAGACATGAATTAAAGTAATCCGGAAGCTTTTCCTTAGTCTTCTGAATAATATCGTAGATTTGTTTGTTAAAGTAATTCATACGTGAAAGTTCTTCCATGCACTTGGATGTTTTTCGATTTGTTGAATAAGAAAACCGATATACTCAGCAACAGCATTCGAACGACTACCTGAATAATTCATAATCACTTTATTATCAGGATTCATCAGTTCGGAAAGAATATTCATAGCTTCTTCGTCAGTCAAAGCCGGGAACATGTTCTTATCATTGTCAAATAGCAACTTGAATTTTTCCTTACAAGCCCTGACGGTCTCACGAACATGCTTTCGCTCTTCAAGCCGTTTGGCTACGACTATCGCGATACCAACACCAGCCGAGAAACCAATCAGGATAATGGCAACTTCAAGCAACCATTCAAAAGTAAGTGTTAACATCTAGGAATATCCTTTTCAGCTTGCTGCGAACGATGTTTTTCTACTTCCTGCTTGAACGCCGGAGAATTAGAAATCATTTCGGCCTGCTTTGCAAGATCAAGCAAGTTTCCGAAAAGCATGTTTACCATCAGCTTTTCTTCAATAGAATCCGTATTATCACGGAGGAGTTCAAGACGCTTGGCAGTAGCTTTAAGTTCATCAATAGCAATCATTTTTAACCCAACAAATTAAGTTTTTCAAGGAGACGGAGACGTGCTTCTTCACGAATTTTCTGAAGTTCAATTTCATCGATGATTCTCGGATTTTCATTCTTTTCGCTGATAGTCATACGTTCCATAGAACAGATATGCTTTCCGTTTTCAGAAACGTCGATAGCCGTATAGCCGGACTGTTTCGGCATATTCAAACGGATATTACAGTCGATAGATACTTCAATTTCGTACTTTACTGCGTCATCCTGATGATAGACATTCTTTACTTCCCTGATTTTTACAAGTCTGTAACCGGTATCACCTTCATAAGAATAACGGTCAGAACCGTGGAGCTTTACCCACTTTCCTTCGTACTTATCCTTATACTTCTGGATAACCTTTTCGTAATATTCTTTGTTTTCGAGTTCTTTGAGCTTGGCGTTGCACTGGTCAAGCAAGGCACGAACCTGCTTGGCGTTCATACCGCTGACGTCGATGACTTTGAGATCAGTATTAATCTTATGCTTTATAGCGAGGACTTTGTTGTCCGTTGTTTTAATCTTATTCTTCATGCGCTAAATATAATAAAAAATACCCGTTTTGTAAACGGGTATTTTTTTCGTCGGAGAGGCACGGCTCGAACGTGCGACCTGCGGGTTATAAGCCATTAATAGGAACAACCTGTGCCATGAGCGGGTAGTAAAGTACGCTGCTCTACCACTGAGCTACTCTCCAAAAATAAACTTAAAAGTGTCCGGTGAGATTCACACACCTTTATAACGAACTCTGACACGAAGCCCGTGGCGGTCACGTGACAACTACTACGCCAATAGCCGGTCGGTCTATGCGCGCCGACAACGCCATACGCTCGAGAATGCAAATTTGCGCAACGCACTCTCTTTTATAGCTGAATGACTACATGCGTATGGATTTTTAAATCCAAAAAAATGGAGGAACCACGAACAAACCTCCCTGGCAGACCCGTCGTGTAACCGCTCTTGTCAGTTCTGCTTTCAGCCACCTGTACACCAACGAGGCAGTGGCCATACACGTTTTTTCAAAAGCCGGCGAGAAGTAAAACCAATAAGAACGTTAAATGTTAAATAGGAACTTCTTATGCCGTAAATTCTAAGAGGTGCGACTCTAATGGCTCCAGTCCGGAATGAAACCCGTTTAGCTAACCCAAATTTCAAACGATGTTCGCCGAACATCTTCTCACCGTATTTTAATCTTCAAATTGTTTTATATAATCTAAAAAATTTTTAAATTCTGTATTTACTTTCTCTAAATTATATTTTCCAAGATCCTTTATTATATAAGGTATATATCCGCATTTCTTAATTTCTTCTATTTTTATTTTATCTCTACTTTGAACTTGTTCCAATGAATGTTTATTTTTAATTTTTTCATAATGCCATTTACCATTCCATAAAATCGCAATTTTTAAATCTTCAATAATAATATCTGCATCCCAACCATTAAATATCGCTTCATTATGCTTAACGTCATTAAAATGTTTTTCACATAATTCACAAAATGCTATTTCATTTTTAGAACGCCTATTTTCTGATTGTACTTTACAACTATGTAAACCACCTTGCCTTAATTTTTCTATACTTTCATCATTAAGTTTTCTAAATTTTCTTACACATTTAAAACAATAACCGCTTTTATTTTTATTTGATATTATAGAATCACAACATTTACAACGTTTTAATATTTTTTCTTTTGATAATTTTTCACTTACTTTTTGTTTTTGTTCTTCAGATATTACTCTTGAATTTGCACAACTGCGACAACAATATTTTTTATAGTTTCCTTTATTATAATCGTTTTCTGTACAAACTACAATATATTCTTTATTACATTTTAAACAATTACATTTATATTCTTTTCTTTCTAATACTCGTTCTTTATTTAATTTTTTCCATGTATTACTTCCATTTTTTCGTAAAGAATTTAACATTTTATCCCTATTAGGATTTAATTTACATAATCTTTGATGACAACCTCTTTTTCTAGCTGTTTCAAAAATTTCTTTACAAAATGGACATTGATTTTTATTTTCTGTCATACTTTATTTATACGGTTGCGGAAACAAAAATCGCACTATTTAATGGTAGTTGACCGACGCATTTCGCAACACGCATTCAATTTCCTGTGCACTCGGATAGAACTCTGGAAACTAGTCTGCGTCGGTCTTATAGCACATGCTACCGTGCTAGGCGATTTCCGTTTTTAAAGTCAAAAACTAAAAGTAAGCCTAAACGAAAACTCGGTTGCTTTGAAGTAGAAGAACCTTGAAATAACTTGGTTGCTTTGAAGTAGAAGAACTTTGAAATAACTCGGTTCTTTGAAGTAGAAGAACTTGAAATAACTCAACTTTTTTAAGGAAAGTTTTGAAAAAACCATACTTAGTGCCGGAATCCCGATTCTCCACCGGCCAAGGTGCCTATCAACTGCCCATTCTATCGGTCGACTTCTTATAGGGTACAAACCCCACCTTGTGTCAATTTATTGATCGTAACTAGACAAAAACTTTATGATAATTAAGAACGGCTTGACGCATTCCGAATCACTCTTATTATCAACAACAAACCAAGGATCCTGACCCGAAATTTTCAGATACAGGGACACGTTGCCAGATCATTAGCCAGTCCACGTACATACCAGTCGCAAACCGTTCTTAATTATCATAAAAATACTCTCTATGCCGCATCATACATAGATTCAGCACTTACTAAACGTATATAAATCGCGATTTCTCACTATACAGAGGATTAGTAGCAATGTCGTCACTTCTGGGCTCCTACGCATTCCCGAGAGTTATCCAGTCGTTCAGTCTTTAAGGCCGTGCGTCGACCAAAAAGCACCTGTGCTTAAGTATATTATTTATAAAAACATTTCGTGCGCTTACAGGCATCCTAATCACAAGGACCGATTAACGAGCATCCATAGTTAGTTACGCTAGGTTTATCTCCGACACACTACAGTGGCCTCACATGGCATATTTTATAAGAACCAAAATTACACTCCTGCGACCATCATTCTGGTATTCATCTAATTCGCAGAAGCAGATTCCTCCTCCCTGAGTTTTCTCCATCAGGGTTACTACCCGTTAGCATGAAATCAAGAATGATGCAACACGGGGTTCTTCTCACACACGAAATTTCTCTCTCTCCAAATCTTTCAATCTACTGAAACACTCTGAGGCGTTTCGTTTTTACATAAGTAAATATAGTAAACTTTGCTCTCTTTGTAAACCCCTAAAAAGAAAATTTTTTCTAAAGGTTCTTAAACATACCACGAACAAAATTGGAATACATAGCATCATACCTATATTCCTTTCGAGAACCGTCTTCGTTCCGAACAATTTTCGTATATATGATATAATCAAGCTGTGGCCAGGTATTTTCATGAAGGGTAAGTTCTACCTTTTCATCGGTATCATCCCAGTACAGAGTTCTGGTCTTGTATTCGCTATCGGTAAAACGGTCAAAGGCATTAATCGTATGCTTTACGAAAATATAACGCCCCTTGTCGTCATAACCATAACAGTTATGGTCAACAATTTCGTCAGTGGCTGACTTACAATAATTTGTATAAGTCTCTTCCCTACCGTCTTCGTCATAGGTATAGCTTTCGGTAAAAACGAACGTACCCAAACCGTTATTCATTTTCTTGACATTGACATGGCTAGTAATACGACCATCAGAATCATATACGAAATGTTGGTCTTCAACAACGGAATTTTGGTTCGTGTACTTATAGGTGATACGACCGTTTTCGTCTTTCCTGACCTTATTTTCATAATCGAAACGTTGTTCTTGACCGTTTTCATAACTGTGCATACAGACAGGACAACCATCCATATCGTATTCGGTAACATCACGGGTTTCAACGCGCTTTCCTGTATCATACTTGAAATTACGTGCGGTCAATATCTTGAGATTGCCGTTATCGTAATATTCATATAACAAAATGGTATTCAGCCTATTGAAATTATAATAATACAGCTTTACAATATTACCGTTGTCATCATAAAAATGTTGACTGACAGAATGATACTTACCGGTTCTATGAATGTTCAGAGTAAGCTTATCGTTCTTGTTATAAAAACTGATATTGTCAGACTTGGTATTCTTAACTTGCTTGTCGATAAGTCGACGAAGCCTCCAATTATAAAACTTCTTAAACATTTTCATGTCCTTCATCAATAACGTTAATCCAACCGTTAAGTGCTTCATGAATCTGAGCATCTTCATTAACCGTCATGGATGTTTTAGTCGCATCGAAATTCTTATTAAGGTCTACCTTAATTTCAATCTTCTGGCTCGGAATAATATCGCTAAGGCCAGTATTGTCTGTTTCGAAAAGGATCCTTGCAGAAGAAAAAGGACCGCTGTCAAATCGAATACCTTCAAACAAGTTCGGATAATATCCTAAAAGTTGTCCACGTCTACGTGCAAATTTTTCATAGAAATAATCCTGAACGTCTTTAGATGTAATATGCTGTGCCATATTAATATTCCTTTTGTTTATGCCTACAATATAGAAAAAGGGCTGACTTTCGTCAACCCTTTTTATCTCCGATCAGGGAGTCGAACCCCGGACCTACTGGGTGTAAACCAGCCGTTCTAAACCAACTGAACTAACCGGAGGTAAGGCGAGCAGTAGTTTTGCGATAATCCAATTCATCAAGTAAATAGGAACTGCTTATGCCTAATTCTTTATTTTCAAATGGCAGCCACTCTCGGACATTCAGGTGACCCATCAAGATCTTTAATTATCAGTCCTGATTTCTTACGCTTAGAGTAAGAACTCTACTATTTGGTGCCTTCCGACATATAGCGTAAATCAACATAACGTATATAGCTATATGAAACTCGTTTCCTAGCGATCTTGCTAAAC
>Ga0265298_10001073_pt1 | contig 40276 bp, 49 predicted proteins | sample AusTroGonzalo_MG_3_FD_193486 | JGI IMG/M metagenome (GOLD analysis project Ga0265298, IMG submission 193486) | Bovine rumen microbial communities from tropical cattle in Woodstock, Queensland, Australia - Gonzalo_01 | ecosystem: Host-associated > Mammals > Digestive system > Stomach > Rumen ... | reverse complement strand
GCAGAAATCATAACCGGAGGTGAATGATGGCGAAGATCTATTATAAGAAGATCAAAGCAGGTGAGATGACCATCGAAGAAGTGCCGGAACGCTGGAGAGCTGCGGTCCAGGCAATGCTGGATAATGACTGATGCAGAAGGCAGTTTATATTCCATGGGAAGATATCCCGGGAATCCTGTCAGATTATTTCACAGCGCCGCCGGAGGATGTGAAGATCTGCGACGGTGGTTTTGTTGTGGTGACAGAAAGGAAGGCAGCGGATGAAACTGATCGTGCGTGAACACATCAATGCAATTGCTGAACCTGTCAAGAAAGTATTCAATATCACGATCGACGCGGTGAATAACTTCGGTAAGATCCCGGCGTCGATCGGGATGGCGAAGGGAGATCTGATTGCTTTCCGGGGAGAAGGAGATCCGGTGCGGCTGGCTGCAGGAACGATTGCCGGCCGTATCCTGGTCACGGATCCTGACGCGGAATGTGGCTGGTCCGTACAGCCGAACTCTTCCGGATCCGGATCATCCGCGACGCTGCATAACGCGACCGGCGTCCTGGTCAAAGGCGGGACCGTTGTGAAGATCCAGTCTGACTTCGACTTTATTAAAGCGACCAGCTCAGACACGACCATGCTGTTTGTGACGGCCGAAGACTGCGGAGCGGACGAAGACGTCGTTTGTTATTCAGTGGCAAACACGATCTGTTCGGTGCTTTGTACATCCGCTGCAGTGTCTGCGAATGATCAGCTGGCAGTGTCTTCGACGGACGGTGTGGCAGAGGCAACATCCGGCAACGGGTTTGCTGTTGCTTTGTCTTCGAAAGCATCCGGATCCGTCGGACTGGTAGACGCAATGATCGTGCAGAATGGTTTCCTGCCGTTGAGCGGCGGAACTCTGACCGGAAATCTGGAACTGGCAAATGCATTGCTAAAGGCGATATCAAATAATATCGATGAAGATGTAACGCCTGAATCACAGAAATATTATTCTCCGTATCAGGTCCTGGACAAGGACGGGAATCTCATTTCATTAATCGGTTTTGAACAAACGACGACGGGGAAGATCTTCGTCGAGTTTGCGATCCGAAGGAAGATCGGAGGAACCTGGACATATAAGTATCCTCTTCAAATGGGTGTTGATGCATCCGGAAACTTTACATACATATTCGGAGATCCCGCAGCTGCACGGACAGCACTGGGTGTTACGGATATCGGGATCCGACCGAACTATCAGATCAGCACGACAGATCTGACCGCAGGATCCTCGACGCTTGAATCCGGCAAGTTATACTTTGTTTATTCGTAGGAGCTGGAATGGGCCAAGGAAAAACATATGTTGGAGTTAACGGCACTGCCCGGAAAGTATTCCGGACGTATATCGGTGTTTCCAATACAGCCCGGAAGGTGAAGAAGGTATACGCCGGGGACTCAAACAATGTGGCCAGGCTGGTATATTCGGATGGCTGGTATACTGCGAACGGAGCTATCGCAGAATCATATATCCTGGGCGCTTACAATTTTGCAGGCGCTGCTTCGGATAATGAAGCACTGACGAACCTGGTCAATGCTTCGATATATAAGCTGGTGAACAATGGCTGCAGCCGGAACGCGAATGGCTTCCTGATCAACATCGGATCCAACCAGCACCTGAACAATGACACGCTGCAGGCGGCCGGGATCAAAAGTGTCGTACTGAAGATATCTTCGTGCAGCGCTTCGGCAGCCCTGCCGTTGTGCAAAGTAGGATCAGGAAACGGACCGGCGGTCTGGATGCGAACCCCGTTCAACACGCAGTCTTTCACATACCGGCAGCATAACCGGATCGGTGTAACACACGAGAATGGGCTGAGTGTAGATTATGTAAATCCTCCGTACGCGACCGGCGACAAACCGAGGAGCTATGTCAGGATCGGGTCCTCAACCTATTCGGATGGTGTGATCGGATTCAGCATGGACAGCTATGCTTCAGGAGAGAAGTTATACCGGAACGGATCAGAGATCAGTTTGAGCAATGCGACATGGACCGACGATCGGCCATGGACCGGATCAATCTGTATCAAAGTGCCGCGACTGATCGGAGGATACTTCGATCCGGACGCGAACGGAACCAATACAGCCAGATGGGATTATCTTGGAAAGCATTCTTTCGCCGGATCTTTCCGGGTGGAGAATGCTGCATTTTATTCGAAGAAGTTATCGCAGGCGGAACACGCTGCAATTGCCGCAGCGCTGAACGCATAAACGCTGCAGCTGACGCAGCGAAGGAGAATCAATGACAAATCAGGAACGATGGGAATATTATGAAAGCGGAGCACTGCAGCGGATTGTTGCCGTGCAGCTGCTTGACTGGGCCGGGTACTGGACGACGGCCGGGCTGGATCCGATCGAAGATGATCTGCAGAGAGAGCAGACCAGGCAGGCGATCAAGATGATCCTGGAGGATCTGTCATACGCGGTGAAAGTTGTGACCGCGATGCTGATCAGCGATCCGGTGATCAAGAACGGGATCCCCGGATATATTCCGGAGAGTGAGATCTATACAGCAGTGGTGTCGATTATGGCATCCAGATTAGAGTGGCTTACCGGCATAACAGCAGCCGAATAAGTTTCTTTTCAATACTCCTTTCTATTTATTGGTGGGAGCAGCCCGGAGATCTGGCCGGGCTGCTTCTCATATATAGCAAGTGCTATATTTCAGCGCTGCGTAAAGGCAGCATAATTGCCCAAAGCGCTGCTTAAATGCAGCATGATCAATTCTTCAAATGGAATATCTTATCCAGACGCTCTTTCTCTTCTGCATAATCGCGATATGTATCATGAGCATACTGGAACAAATCCAAAAGGGCTTTTATTGATTCGGGCGTTGGAGCATCAGAGCGCTTATAAAAATCATAAGGGTTAGCCCGTGGATTCAACCAGCGCCAGGCTTTATACTTTTCGAATTTAGAAAGCCATAGATCTATAAGTTCTTCTGTTGTAGCATGCTGCCGAAGCACTTCATACTCTTTGAAGCACTGATTTTCAAAGCATTCTTTTACAATGCGATCCCTTTCTTCGGCTTCACGCATTTTCTTTTCGTCGTTCCTTTTGAATAAGCTCATGGATCCTCCTAAATAGATCTGGTAATTTTGCACCAATTTTGTAATCTGGTACAGAATTTGTAATATAATACAATACCATGAAAGATATAAGGATTCGCAACACAGTTAAAGATTATTGCCGCAGTAGAAAAATCTCACTGCGGGAGTTAAGCAGAATATCAGGGGTTGATCTGGACACACTGTATCACGGAGCAAATCCATCCGCGAAGACACTGGCCCGGATCATGGTCGCCCTGGATTGTAAATTCGAAGACCTGATCAAAATAGATATCGTCGAATTATAATAATAAAAAAGAGCCCTTGCGGGCTCTGTGAAGTACTGTTAGCGGCAGCACTTCAATCGAACCTTGACAATCGAATATCCGTTTGTAATTAGAACAAAGCAAGGTCCGTTGTGGCGAGGGAGGGAGTCGAACCCTCGACAAAGGGCTTATGAGTCCCCTGCTCAAGTTTAAGGGGTACGCCTGAGTAAATGTAGGGTTATGCTACAGTTTCTTGTTCTATAATGGCCAAAGTGTTCAGTTATTTCTTTAACCTTTCCATAACCTGGTTATAAATAGACTGCAATTCCAGCTCATCCAGCGTGCCGTAAATATCGCCGGTTACCTTTTCCGTTGTGTGCCCGGCAATCTCAGAAGCAGACTTCAGATTCATACCGGCCTGCAGCCATGATCTGATGGCAGCATGCCGCCATTGATGAGGGGAATATTTTGTTCCGGCCTTGGTAAGTTTGGCCAGGCGCTTGAAGATCTGATAGACACCGAAGTATGTCAGCGGTTTGTGATTGTGATCATTCAGGAAGAAGTGTTCCTCATCGTGAGGATTATCCCGGAATGACATATACATGGCCAGCGCCCACGTTGTTTCCAGAGTGAAGAAGACCATACGTTCTTTGTCTCCCTTTTCCCGGATCAGTGCTTTGTTATGTTTGAGATCCACATTTGTCGTGAGAAGATTATAGATCCCGCCGGCTCGGCAGCCTGTGTCACGAACGAATAGCAGAATGGCATAATCACGCGGGTTTATCTTCGATGCTGTGATCATCCTTTCAGCTGCTTCCGGAGCTATACCTTTACGCGGCTGCTGCGGAAGCCTGGGCTTTTCCAGATCTTCCGCCGGATTCACAGGGATGATCTTACGTTTCTTCAGGAAGGAAAAGAAGGCTTTCAGTGCGCGGATATAGCCATGTACTGTATAAACAGAAACCTTTCCTTTCCTGCCGGGAGCATGACTTTCTCTGTTTAAACTTTCCCGGAAAGATTCAAGATCATACAGATCGATTGATTCAATGTCACGATCGGGGAAGTGGACCACAAAAGGATCTATCTTTTTTCTGTACCATGCAATGGTCGCGTCCGATCGGACTGTTGCCATAGATGTATAGAAGATATTGGCAGCAGCTCTTATTTCCATGAGAACCTCCATAGATATAGACAAATAATACAGGCGGGTATTCGAACCATCTGCCTGTATTACTCCTCGGCTGCTCTCTCTCAATTAGCTGCGGGGTATGGAATCTGGTAACTCCGGCAGCGCACTTGAAACGTCGTGAGCGAAAGAGTACGCTGCCGAGTTACCTTCATTATAACACATGGAGGAAAGAGATGATCGATCAAAATAATTTGAAGATCTACAAGGGCGTACCGATCACGATCGTCACCGCACTGCTGCTCCTGAAGCGGAACGCTTCGGCAAAAGAGCTGATGAGGATCACTGGCTATTCCGATAAACCTGTCCGGGATGCGCTGGCTGTACTGATCGAGGACCATATTGTTATCAAGGCAGGCTTCGGATCCTATATGTTGTCTGCCTATCAGCTGCCGTTATCCTGGTCAGAGAATATCGAAAGATTACCATCAGAAGATATCGGAGTTAATCCGGAAAGTATCGGAGAAACTCCGAACCTTGTCAGCCGGGTGGAAGATCTGGAAGCGCGGGTCCTGGAACTGGAAGCAGCCGCAGGGATCCGGAGAAACTCCGAAGGTTTCGGAGAAACTCCGAACTTAATCGGAGAAACTCCGAACTTTCTTCCGGAAGGAAAGGTCGGAGAAAATACCGAAACTGTCGGAGAAAGTCCGATAAGTATCGGAGAAACTCCGAACTCAGAACAGGAAGGGGTTAAAGAGTTAATTAATAAAGACTCTGAAAATATAGTTAGTTGGTTGGATATAGATATTAACCAACCAATAGAAAAGAGCAATGAGGTTAATATGTTATCCGAAATCGGAGAAACTCCGAACTCTGGCGGAGAAACTCCGGAAGCTGCGAAGGCTGCATGGAAGTGTGCAGCTTCACAGATCGGAGAGAATCCGCTGCTGCGCGGTGCGGTGCTGGTCAGCTATGATGATGGACATTTCACGATCGGACTGGACAGCCCGCATAAGGTAACGCCCGCTAACGGAAAAGCAAATGAAGCGCTGCGGGAAAAGATCGAAGAGATCCTTACAACGATAATGAAGGTCAATTCTTCAGTGACTTTCGTATACGATAAATCCCCGAACAAAATCGAAGAGAAGAAATATCCGACACCGAGTCTGGAGCTGCTGCCATTACCGAAGTTTGAAACCTACAAGAACCAGATCCGGAACACGGAGGTCTGTAATGATTACCTGGTGGATCCGACAGGGATCATGTACAGCGAAGAAGATCTGCACGTGCTGATCAGCTGCGGTCCGGATCCGGAAGTGCTGCAGTACATTCTGCCGAAAGCAACCTGTCTGGAAAACGCAAAGAGATGGGCAGAGCTGGATCTTGTGAAAGCCAAAAGAAACCTGCTGAAGAAGCACGGAATTATCGGCGCTGCTGCATCGCAGATATCCCATAACCAGAACGCAAAACTGGAAATGATCGACAAGATCTGTTCCGAATTGTGTCCTGATAAATGCGGCCTGGCAATCGACCGGATCAATAAGCTGGCCGAAGAACCGATTCTGGAGATGTGATCATGAGACTGATATTGAAGTGTGAAGGCTGCGGAGCTGAGAGGCGCTTTATCTGGAATGATAAGACGATTCCGGATGTAGAGAAAGCATATAAAGAAGGCTGGCGGACAGTGGAAGGAAAAGTATATTGTCCGATGTGCACGGCCGCGATAGGAAAGGAAGCGGATTATAAAAGCCTGGACATATTCTGGAAGATCCTTTATGAGCAGAAGCCGCGGAGGAGAAGCTGATGTTTGAGAATTATGTACCAACAGAAAGCGAAGAACAGCAGACGATCTTCCAATGGGCAGAAATTGCGGCATACGGTGAACCGAGGCTGCAGCTGCTTTATCATGTACCGAACGGCGGCTTCCGGAATAAAGCGACAGCTGCGCGGCTGGAAAAAGAAGGCGTCAAAGCAGGAGTGCCGGATATCGTTCTTCCTGTTGCAGCGCACGGTTTCCATGGATTGTATATCGAGCTGAAGAAACGAGACCGGAGTAATAAACCCAGCGGCAATCAGAAGCTATGGATCCGCAGGCTTGAGGATGAAGGATACATGGCAGTCGTCTGCTACGGATCCGATGAAGCGATCGATACGATCCAGGAATATCTTGGATCACCGTTTGAAGAATGGAGAAATTGATCATGAAAAAAGAAAATATATTCGGGGGGGGGTAGAACTGGAAATGATCGAGCAGGAACAACCGTCATGCGGGAAGTGCATGAGAAGGGCAGAATCCGGATACTGTAACCTGATGGGACGGAAGGTCCGGACAGAATGGAAGTGCGAAGGATTCAAAATGAAACTGGCTGATCACTACATGGAGAATCCCTGGAGTGAATGGAAGGCGCGGCGCATGGCCGAGCTGGCGACGGCAAAGAAGAAGAAGTGAGGAGAGGACAATGGGATTCGAAGAATTGCTGAAAGTCGCGAAGACAACAAATGAGAAGATCGACGGCACGGTCCGGCAGCAGATCGAGAAGATCACCAGCGGGAAGCAGGATCCGGAGTTTCATATTGAACAGTTTCTTTATGAAGTGCTGGTCACGATGTGGGTGGAGAAAAACCTGATCGAACAGATCGAGCTTGGGATCCAGCAGATCAAGAAAGAAGAACAGGCGCAGACAGAATGAGTGAAGCTGTTATCGTGCTGGTCATCGCGCTGATCACGCTGACGGTGGTTTATGTACAGTGGCTGGACCGGGAGAAAGAGATCCAGCTGCAGCACCTGGCCATGGCAGTCGGATCGATCATGGAAACGATCGAGGAAATGCAGAAACAGATCGACGAGATCGGAAAGGAAAAAGAGTAATGGAAAAGTTTGAGATCCATGATACCTATGTGGATCTGGGAACAAAGAAGAGGAAAGGCGTAGAAAACCGCCTGCTGCTTCGGAAGGTGTCCTGGTACGGATCGGCTCCGATGTGGGATCTACGGGAATGGACTCCGGATGGGAAGCCCGGGAAGGGAATTACACTGACGGATGAAATGTATAACCGGCTGGAATGCTGGTTCAACGATCGTTATTCGGGATGAGGATAGGGTATTACAGCGCGATGAAGACGCGCTGCCATCAACAATCAAGGTTCAAAGTGTCGTCGGGCTTCGGCCCAGTCGGCTGCCGGAACTCCGCCGGCAGTAAGGAAATTGTGATACAGGGCGGCCCGGCTACCCTGACCGGAATGACCGAAAGGAGAACTCCCTCTATAAATAGATTTCTTCTGGGATATGAAGCGCGGTTTATCTATGGCCGCGAAACACCTGCAGCGGGGAAACCGGCGCTGCAGTCTTTTTATATCGTGCATGATTCCAGAAAAGCCGCTTGAACTGGTGGACGTTACTGTCACGGGGAAGTTGATTGCCGAGATCGACGGAAAGCATTATATGCTGCGGTCCTGGGAGGCGGGATGCTGGCGGGCGGATATGGTGGACCGCGGGCTGTTCGGATGGTGGTCGGCCTGCGATGATGACGACTGGATCATTCGGAACGGAGTGGTCATAGCAAGGGAGATCGGATGGGAAAGAAGGAGAGAGAATGTTCCTGACCGAAGATCAGGTCCGGCAGCTGCAGAACATCTGTGAGGATGTGGCAGGGCGGCGGACCAGATCCGGACGGGTGATCATTGAGATCCATAACAATATGCCGAGGAGTTTCCTGGAGGAGATCCCGGTATATAACGAGGATCATGTTCTGATCGGATATACGACGCAGATCATACGATGTGCGCTGCCGGCAGAGGAGATCGAGAAGGGCAGGCAGAAGAACAGGCTGCCGGGGAAATCAGGAAAGAGAAATGAGGAATGAGAAATGGCAAGGATACCAATCACTGAAATATCGGACAAACTCAAACCATGTCCGTATTGCGGATCCGAAGAGCTGGATATCAGCTATCACTATATGATGGGAGAACGGAACGGCAAAAGGACCGGGATGCAGATCTATTGCAAGAAGTGCGGAGCGTATGGGCCGATGTTCAAAGGCAGGCATGAGGATGAAAACATGGCTGCGGAATGCTGGAACACAAGAGCATGAGGAACACGCTGAGACCGGGGAAGCCGAGGCGGAGGATGAAGACAGTCGTGAAGTATATGCGGAACTGTCTGCATCTTACTGATTGTCTATCCTGCGCTTATGCAGAATATGGAGAGGCATGCCAGCTGATCCTGATCAATGACGCGCTGTATTACCTGGAACAGACGCTGGAGAAATCGGAAGGAAAGAAAGATGAGAAATGAGGAGCTGAAGCCATGCCCGTTTTGCGGGAGTAAACGGATAATAATCTATGATCGAGGAAGCAACAAAGGAAAATTCGCGATCTGTACGGAGAGCAAAGTATCCACGAATGTCGCCGATCGTGAAGAGGACGCAGTTTATCTTTGGAATAAACGGGCAGAAGAATTGCGAAGTAATTGCGAAGTATTGCGAAGTAAATGCCAAGCTCTGCCGAGTATGCAGTGGATCCCGGTGAGTGAACGGCTGCCGGAGGACGAAGAAATCTATTTGGTCCGGGTGATCCTGAAGAACGGACGAGTGAACTGGAATCGCGCATGGTATGACGGAATGACCTGGCACGGATCCGGGATGGTGCCAGAGGTAACGCACTGGATGAAGATCAATCTGGAGGTAGAGGAATGAGTGATTATATCAGCAGGCAGGCGGCGCTGGATGCTCTGGAAAAGATTGAAAGAATGCATCCGTACAAGGTTTATGGCGATACAGATTCTTATGGCCCGTATTGCGAAGGATGGTCTGATGCAGTATGCAAGATGGAGCACAGTCTGACAATCCAACCGGAAGCAGAGCGGACAATAAAGCCTACTCCTTTGGAAACAGGTTTGCAATATTTTGAGTTTGGCACTTGCGAATGCGGCAGACAAGTTGAAAAACCAAAAGGCAGCATGCAGCGTGGTCATTATTATTGTCCTCAATGCGGGGCGAGATTGGAGTGGGAATGAGTCTTGTTAACATAAATGATGTGTTGAAAATAACGACAAGAGTTGAAAAAATACATCCGTACAAAGTTGTCGGAGATAGAGATTCTTACTCACCTTATAACGAAGGATGGAGTGATTGTGTTAGCCTGATTGAGGGTTATCTTGAGAAATTACCATCCGCAGAGCCAGAAGAACGAACGGCGAAGGTGGAACACGTTGATTTGAATAATACACAGCATTTGGTATACAAGTGCCTTGAGTGCGGACAGTATTTTCATAAAACATCATGGGGAAGACCTATGAATTATTGCCCATACTGCGGTGCAAGATTGGAGTGGGAATGAGTGACCTGATCGAAAGAGTGGCTGTTCTTGAAGATTTGGAAAAGCGCATGGCTGATGATTATGTCGATGCCGCAAGATTTGCGGAGTATATCCGTGCTTTACCATCAGCAGAGCCAGAGCGGAAGAAGGGACGTTGGATAGATGGTATGCCGTATGTAAATAGCCATTGGAGAGTCTGCTCAGTGTGCCATGAGTCAGCACCTGATAGTTCTGGCGGTTATAACTTCTGTCCGAACTGCGGGGCGAGAATGGAGTGGAATAGATGAAAGCGGGCGACTGGTTTGTGATCATCTATATCGGGATGGCAATACTGGCGATTGTTTACTGTTTGTTCCTGGCGCTTCCGGATCTGATCTGGCCGATCAAGGACGCGATCGAGAGATTGAAAAGGATATTCAAATGAGAATACTGAAAAGGCTGATATCGAAAATAAGGAAAAGGTTTGGCCTATATGACTTGCGATACGAAGGAGCAAGATGGGTCCGGAAAAATATCGGCGAGGAATATGTAAATGAGTTTCTTGAAAAATATGACAACCTGTCCAGAGGGATTCCGATAGGTGGAATATATGAAACAGCGGTATTCCTGGATATGATCGAAACAATAAGAGAGCAGATATGACGAAGATGTTTGATTTATCAGAATATATAAATAAACATCCGCCTATCAATTACGGAGACAGTGAACTTGAAAGAATAGTTACGGCATTCGAATACTGTCTGATGCCCGAAAGAGGATGCCAACGATGCCCAGGATATATAGACAGAAGCAAGCCATGCTATATCTGGGGCAAAGCGCTGTTTTATTTGAATGAATACTCAACATCTTTACATAATGAACCATTGAAATGGTCAGAACTGAAACAGATGGATGAGCAGCCGATCTGGGTGGAAGTTTATCATGGAGAACGCGCTTGGTTTCTTGTGTTTGTTGATCCGGATGATGACGAGAAGATCTTCGGGATCGACGCATACGGGACGAAGCGGCAATTCAATAAGAACTTATGGACCAACGGAACTGTGAAAGGATACAGAAATGGAAGGACACAAAACGCTGGATGAAGTGATAAAGGCAGGTCATATTTGCGGGCGGTACGTAATCACAGACAATGCCACAGGGGAAGATACTATCTGCGATATAGTCAAGAAAGGATTTATATCTGATGCGCTCCACTACCTGAAGGAATATCAGCGGTATCAAAATACACCATCCCGTATCGGACATATGGCTATGGCAGACCTCGAAAAGAATGAACCGTTGACATGGAGTGAGCTGAAGCAATGCGAAGGCAAACCGATATGGATAGAATCCTACGATCCGATAGATGATAAACGCGGATGGCATAAAGCAGAATGGTATCTGCTGCAATGGTGCAGAGATGATGAGGATCCAGAATGGAATATGCTATACGCGATCAATGATGGACAAGAGCAATGTACTTATTATCTGAAAGATATGGGAGAGAGATGGACAGCATACAGAAAGGAAAGAAAATGAGAAAGCTGGAAGAAGCACTGGAATTAGCCAGGAAGTGGGACTCGTATTTCCCCGGAACGCTGGAAAAGGATGTACTGTATTTTCTTCGGAAATACTATACGCTGCTGGAGATGCTACGGCATGCGACGATCACATGGGAAGAGAGGCCGCAGCATGAGATCGGATACTTCCTGGCAGATCTGGAACCGGAGCAGAAGACAATGAGCTGGGATGAGCTGCGGAAATTTTATTTGCAGCATCCCCTGACAGCTGAGGAAGCACTTGCAATGATGGAGTTTGTCAAAGACCGGATGACTCCATGTGTCGGAGCACAAAGAGAATCAGACAATCAGTGATAAAATATAAGCAGGCAAGAACATATCTTCATTACTCTATTTCCTCCTGAGAATGCAAATAAGCCGTCCTATTACAGGGCGGCTTTTTGCATTCAATAGCAAAGTAAACAGATATGAGCCGAGATCACACTGACTTGCACTGACTTTCAGTGTAAGAAATAAACAGACAACCAATGTCAAAAGGTTGACAAAGGTTGACAAATTCGCAACCTTACGAGGAAAAAAGGTTGACAAAGGTTGACAACTTATATGCTGAATCAAGATCAGAAGAATCTGGTTCGGGCGTGGGTGGCTGCCGGCAAGACCGATAAAGAGATCATCGCGCTCGCTAAGAATCAGGATCCCCCATTCACCATCAGCCGGCAGAACATATCGAAACATTACAGGACCAAGGCCGAGAAGAAGGTCCGGAAGATCATCCGCGAACAGGAAGAAGAGGACGCGCTGAGATCCGGTTTAGCCCTGAAGGAAGAGCGGATCAAAATGCTGCAGGATACAGCGGAGTATCTTTACCGTGAGATCAAGAACATCCCGGCCGCAAAAGCGCAGAATCTTCCGGGATTTGTGAATGCCATGCGCGGGTGCCTGGATGATATCGCAAAGGAACTTGGTCAGAGATCCAACAAGATCGACGTCAATGCCAATGTCCGGGTCCGCGATATTGTGAAGATCGTTGACAAGGTTTACGGAGAAGAAGAGAAATGACAGAGGCAGAGGAACGGGCATGGGCCAGAGCTTCCAGCAAGCTGAGAGAGCAGGGCCTGCCTGGGAAAATGGCAGCTGCGTTTCTTCCGCATTATTACATCCCGCAGCAGATGCAGGTCAACTGGCACAGGCTGACGGAGGACGTGCAGCAATGCGGGGTCCGTCTGATCGGGAACGGAGGAAGCCGAGGATCCGGAAAGACCACGGCAACATTTGCTCAGGTCAGTTTATATGACTGCCAGCAATGGGCTGGGACAAACTGGCTGTATATCCGTCTGGTGAAGAACTCCGCCGGTGATTCTTTTGAGCAGATGACGTCCGCGATCCTGGGCGACTTTAAAGGCGCGAAGCCGACGAAAGAAGGGATCCATTTTCCGAACGGATCCAACATCGCAATCGCAGGTGTAAGGAATCCGGAGGACGTAGACAAATATGTCGGTTTGAACTATGAAGGGATGGTCATCGAGGAGGCAAACCAGATCGATGAGAACCGGCTGATCAAGCTGCTGGGCTCTCTGCGAACCGGCAGGCTGGACGGATACCGGCCACGATGCTATATGAACTTCAATCCCGGCGGGCCTGGCATGAAGTACCTGAAGAAAACTTTCATCCAGCCATGGAAGGAAGGACGGGAGAAGAACACGCGATTCATCTTTTCCAGATATTCGGAAAACAAATTCCTGGATGAAGGATATGTTGATTACCTGAATAATCTGGACGGGATGCTGGGGAAGCTCTGGCGCGACGGGGACTTTGACATTACGGCAGGCATGGCATTCGATAATTTCCGGCCGGACGTTTATGTTTACGACGACTGGGATATCGGTGACAACTGGATCCGGATGCGCGGGATCGATGACGGATACAGCAAACCATACTGCTGCTTATGGGGAGCAAAGGATCCGGCGACAGGCAGGATCGTGATCTATGAAGAGGATTACGGAGAAGGCCATGCGACCGGCGAACAGGTGGAGCGGATCAAATCCATGACGCCGAGGAACCACAGGATCATGATCAGCTATGCAGATCCTGCGATGTTTTCGAAAGATCACCATACGGATCGATCCGTAAAAGCGCCGAGTGATATCTATGCCGACCATGGGATCTACCTGACGCGGGGAGATAACGACCGGAAAGGCGGGCTGGCAAAGATCCGGGAGATGATGCGATTCAAACCTGACGGGTTGCCGGGACTGATCATCTTATCCAGGTGCAAAAACCTGATCTGGCAGTTTGAGAACCTGCCGATGAGTGCCAGCAAACCGGAGGACGTCGACACGAACTTTGAAGACCATGCTTATGACGCGCTGCGATACATGGTGACAGGAGAGACCGGAGCGCCGAAGAAGACCAACAGCCAGCGGCAGAACCTTGTGAGGCATCCGCTGTTTGACATTTATCGTAATTAGGAGGTATATGAAAGCATTCGATCGAAATGTTTTTGAGCAGATCCAAACCCACGCACGGGATCTGAAAGGGATCCACAGACTGCGGGACCAGGAGTTTGACGAGTATTTGAAGATGTATCTGATGGAGTTTGACGCTGAAGGATCACACTTCGAAGACGATACCGTGAAGAACACTCCGAGCCCGTCGGCCAGAAATAAAGTGGTCAATGCCATGAGGCTGATGATCAGTCAGGATCCTGTCTTTGATGTGAAGAGCCAGGGATGGGATGAGACCAAAGAAGAAGTGATCGAGAAGAACATCAGCCGGTGGTGGGATCAGGCAGGACGCGCTGCGAAGAGGCCGCTGCATTATGATATGGTCCTGTCTTCGCTGCTGTTTGATGAGATGCACACAGCGATCACTGTCATGGACGATTACAAAAAGTATAACAAGAACGACCGACGGGCCGAGCGGATCAGCAAGATGACGCCGATCCTGTTCCAGAGCTGGAGTCCACGCTGCGGATATCCGGAATTTGACGAGCTGGGTTTATGTACCTATTACCGGGAAACGAAAGTGAGATGGTCATGGGTGGCTCAGAAGTATAAAGATCTGCTGAGTGATACCTATGTCAATAAGAAGACGACCGACAATGTGGCGCTGAAAGTCTTCTATGATCTGACACATTACGCGATCTGGATCAACGACGAGAATCCTTTTGTTTGTGAGGAACATGGACTTCCATGTATTCCGATCGACGTCACACTGACGAACGGGACGAACCTGTTTGAAAAGGAAGAAGACAAACGGCAGCCGTTACTGTTTGCGATCAAACGCAGCCGATTATGGGAACGGGAAAGCCTGCTTTATACGGTCCTTTATTCCCTGCTGTTCACGATCGGCGTCACACCGACTTATGTTTATAAGACGGACACCGAGGATGATCTGAACTATATCCGGGAGGGTGGATTCAATTATCTGATGATGCGGAAAGGAGATTCCTTTGAGCCGATCAATACGAAAGGGATCCTGCCGCCGGAAGTGCAGCAGATGACGGAGATGACCGGGGAGCTGATCGATTCTTCTACGATGTATAACACGGCATTCGGCGAGAAGAACAACGGCAGCCAGACATTTTCCGAGACCAGTTTACTGCAGCAGGCAGCACGTTTGCCGCTGATCGGGACGCAGCGCCTGGGCGGATTCGGTATTTCCAGCACGATCGAAATGGCGCTGGCCATGATGAAGGAAAAGGGATTGTCATTCAACAGCAACGGGATCGAGCTGAAGGCGTCGGAGATCCCGGATGATATCGAAATCAAGGCTAAGCTGGATGTTATTCTGCCGCAGGAGAAACTGCAGATGGTCAATATCGGGTTGAACATGCAGAAGCTGGGCATGCCGGACGAGTGGATCCAGAACAACCTGATGGGGATCACCAATACCAAAGAGCTGAAGAAACTGTTCGTGAAGCAGCAGGCCGAAGCAAGCATGGTCCAGTACAAGATCCAGCAGAAACTGCAGAAGATGCAGCAGGCGGATCAGCAGGAGGAACAGCAGAAGGCAGAGCAGCTGCAGCAGGCAGTGCAGGCAGCACAGCAGGCAGCAGCCGGAGGACCGGCACCGATGGCCGAAGAACAGCAGCCGGAACCGCAGCCGGCACTGACGCAGGGACAAATGCTGGAAGCTCAGATGATGAACAGCGGGCTGAACGCAATGGACACGGGGCAATTCGCTGAGAACACGCCGGGTCCGCAGATGATACCGGGTGCAGAGATGGAAGGCGGCCTGCCGGGAACTATGGGCGGAATGATTCCGGGTCAGGGACTGGCCGGGACGCCGGATGGGAATGGAGTGATGCGCTGATGCTGACCAATAAAGATATTGACGAATGTTTAGTGTTGGCAGAGATCGACGCGGAAGAACGAGTCGAAGCGGCGCTGGAAGAATACTTCCGGCCGGATATCGAAATGGAAGCCGCGTCCTTATGGGCTGGGATGGAAGAACCGCTGAAGCAGCTGGTCCGGATGAGGGCTCCGGAAGCGGTGAAGCGGATTGAAGAATTAGCGAAAGGACGGTGATCAGGATGGCACTGAGTTACAAACCTGTAATGACAGATGATGGCGGAACGAGACGAAAGAAGGAAGAAGAGGTAACAACCAAAGCACCTTCCAATGTCGGAGCGGGATTAGCCGCAGCGGAACAGGCACGGCAGCAGACACAAACACAAACACCTTATGAAAAGCGTCAGGCCGAAATCAGGGCGGGCGTGAATAAGGCGAAACCGATTTCTTATGCGGCACCTGAAAAGCAGAAGCAGGAGGAACCGGAGGAGGAACAGCAGCCTATAAAGACGAGCGGAGGGATGACAATCCCGACCAGAAACCGGGCGGCAGATTACGCAAAAGCTCAGGAAGATCTGGATGAATGGAACCGGGAGCAGGAAGAAAAAGCGCAGCCAAATGCTCCGGCGTCACAGGCTGTTATTCCGCAGACAACAGCTGAGGCGACCGAGGCAGCTGCAGAAAAGGAAAGCAAACCGCGAAGATCCGGAGAATACAGGGCAGAGGCAAACACTGATAAGATCACTTATACCGGCGGGAAAATTGCCAAGAAGAATACGAACGTCGGCACCGCGTCCCAGACGAAGGCCGCGATCACCGGAGAGGAAGAGGAAGAACCGCAATGGATGAGGGATCTGGCAGAAGCCAATGCAGAAGATCGGCGGAGACGGCAGGCGGTCGCGAATGCCAATCAGGAACTGGCGATCCGTGCGATGAACGCGGGGCCGCAATACGATCCTGAGACAGTGCAGAGAGTAAGGGATCAGACGCTTGCAGAAATCGAAGCCAGGAAGAACAACGAGAACGCACAGTATCTGGCCGAAAACGGATTCAGCTGGACCGGCAATCCGTCTATGAGTGCTGACCGTATGAAAACCGGCGGAGCGGCAGAAGATACAGGATCAAAGAATATATGGGACAGGATCAGCGCAGGGATAGCATCAAGTACAAATCAGCAGCAGGGCCGTATTAATCAGGAGCTAACAACATACGGGAACAGAAATACTCAGGGAGCTAAAACACCGGAAGAAGAAGCACGAGATCAGCTTGCAAATAATCAGCAGTATCTTGCAGAAGAAGGATTTAGCTGGACGGCAAATCCTGCCATGAATGCCAAGCGGGAAATGTATGCTTCTGAAAATAAGATGACAGAAAGCAATGACGTTTTAGTCAGACAGCAAATGATCAACGAATTAACAACAGAGGCGTTTGCCAACGGAGCCGATCCGGATGATCCATCTGTACAGAAAAGAATCGCTGAAGAAGTGGACAAGGCGATCATCCGAAACGGTATGGAAGAATACCGGAAAAAGTATCCGGTGACGAACGCGCCTACCGGTGGAGCAAACAACACAGATGTTGAAGCCGATGCAATTGCTGCGGGGCTTGAACCCGGAACGAAAGAGTTTAACGATTATGTAAATAATTACTACAAAGTAAAAGACAACCGAACAGGAAGACAGAAAGATACAGATAAAGGATATTCTTATTCTCCTGACAATACCAGCAGCAGAACAACAAATAACCGGCCGGGTGCAGCTGCGGAAGTCGCGTCCTGGGAAGATAACCAGGGGTGGATCCAGCAGGACAACAAAGAAGGCGGCGTCATCGATGAGAGCACAAAACCGAGACCGGATAAGAACGGGAACGCGACGACCAACGCAGCCGGCAATCCGGTTACAACCGGCAGCACTCAGAGTACAACGCAGAACAGCACGGATAAATCTTCGAATCCGAAAGGAACGCAGTACCTGACACCATCTTACGGGCAGGGTGGCAAAGTAGTGAAGCTGCCTTATAAATCCGGCGGATACACCGAAGCCGAACTGATGGCGCTGGGAAATAAAGCATACGGCACGAAGTACGGAGCGAATGTTTACGAAGGATATTATCAGGCTCCGGACGGACATTATTATCCGGTTGATCAGGAAAAGGCAGCCTATTATCTGAGGAACGGATACAGCTATGAAGGTTGGGAAGAACCGATGAGGGATTATTACAATACCTTCGGAACCTTCTATGGATACCGAAAGGATTGGAAGCAGGCAGGAAAGGCTGGGAACAATTACAGTTATTCTCCGCGATCCTATTCTTACAGCGCTGGAGGCGGAAGCAGCAGATCTTCCTATGGCAGAGGCAGTACACCGAACAACGGAATGTACTGGAATGGCTTGACAAGTTGGAATGCATAACTATGGCAGAGAACGAATACTGGGGATGGGGTGTAAAGAAATTTACACCAGAAGAACAGGCAGAATACGATAAGCAATGGGCAGCTGCCAGCGGGCAGCAGTCGGCAGGCAACGGCCAGCAGACAGAGGAAGGATATTATTCCGGGACGATGGCAGAAGCTGCAGCACCGGTAACAGTGCAGCCGGCAGAACAACCGGAAGCAGAACCGCAGCCATCAACGCACTGGATAACAAATCCTCAGAACTTTGCCGAAGTCTGGAACAAATTCGATCAGGATCCTGAACTGGAAAATGATGGCCATTATTCCAGGGCGCAGATCAATAACCTTTATGATTACTGGTCAATGAAGAGCCAGGGCAAAACCATGGATCAGTGGGGTCCGCTGATGGACAACGACGAGTTTGTAACCAAAGAGATCGAAAGAAATAACTGGTACGAACCGGTACAGGAACAACCAGCGGAACCACAATCTGGCGTCCAGATCGGGGATCACGTTTATGATCCGAAGGATGCGGCAAAGAAAGCTGTAATGGAACAGAAGGAGCTGGGCGATTGGAATGATCTGGACTGGATCGGGAAACTGTACGCTGCCGTCAGTGTGACAGATCAGGGACTGGGCAACATGCCGAGCTGGACGGAGAAGACGCAGGGTGCGGCAAAGGCATTGTCTTCCGCAATGGCCGGGCCTGCCATGCTGAAAGTGGCTGCATCGATCACTTCCATGTTTGGAGGAGGCGCTGCAGCTGCAGCCATTGCCAATCCATGGGTGCTGGCCGGGGCAGCTCTGATCACCGGCGGGCTAACATTCTATCAGGCAGTATCGAAGAAAGAGATCCCGATCTTCAATAAGTTTCTGGAACTGTCTGACATGATGGATACCGTCACCGAACACACGCTGGGATTCGGAGCACAGGCAATCGAGGCCGGGAAGCAGAACATTCAGGCGGCCAGAGAAGATCCGAATGACGCCTATGGTTTGATGGCTGCCATCAATGATACGTTGAAGTTTGTTGGCCAGCATGCACAGAGCATGTGGGATACCGGGGAATACTTCTATGAGATGCAGGGATCTGTCGGGGACTTTGCCGTTGATGCACTGAAAGAGATCTTCAAGGGCGAGGAAGGAACGAAGCAAGGCGAAGCATGGTTTTTCAATAGAGGTATCAACGAGAAACAGAAGCTGGCCGAAGGAACCTATGGCGCCGCCGGTATGACGACACTGCGGGAGATCGACGAGGAACTGAAGGCGCTGGGTGCTGATAAAGATCTGAGACAATCGCTGATCCAACAGTGGGTTATCAATGCATCCGGTACATCCGGCAATGTTTCTGATTATGTGGCACAGTCACTGATCGACGTCGGGATCCTGACCACGCCGCTTGAAAATGAGGCAGCCGGCGTAGTTTCCAGAATAGCCGGGGACGAACACGGGATCCAGGCAACAAAGGCCAATCGCGGAAACATGGCGACGCAGCTGCCGTTTATCGGCAACATTATCCAAGCAGTGCAGAACAGCCAGGGCAAAGGTGAAAGCAAAGCACCAGGCGGGATCATGGAATGGATGGACTGGCGGCGGGATATCGCACGGTCCACACCTGTAGATCAACTTACAACCGCAGACAGATTCTTCGGAGGGATCGACAAGGACGGGAAACTGATCCAGTTTGCCAAAAACAATAACGGGCTGACAGATCTTACGGCTGAATCCAAAGTGGCAGGCGTCGGAAATATCGCATGCAATACGCTGGACGCATTCACTTATGATGTGAAAGACACCGCAGATCTTCGAAACAGGCTGGCAAGTATGGCCGGAGATCTTCCGGCAGATCAGGCTTACCAGAGCGGACTGGAGAATACTGCGGATGTGATCACGGTTCGGGATGGATTGAGAGCAGCCATTCAGCAAACGAATCCGGAGATCATCATCAAACGGTTTGACGATACAGCCGAAGCCAGGGCAACACTGGCCAAAACAGCCGAGGCAATGGGCATGGAGATCAAAGACGTGATCGATCTTTATGCTGAACATCCGGAAGTTTTTGAACAGCGAGTAAAGAATATCGCAGCACAGAACAACGGAATGTTTGCCGGTATAGATGTATCTGAAGGAACGGACCGGATCGGGACTATCATTCAGGGATTCACGACGGCGAAGGATGGAAAAGGAACTCCGCTGGCATGGGATATCCGTCAAGTGACACACGACGTGAAGGTGTCGCTGATCGATTCCATGGCGAAGTATTACACGGATTACTATGGAGTAAAGCCGAACTCAACGATCAATACGATTTTTGATACGATGAAGTCTGCACAGTCGCTTCTGCTGCTGGGCTGGAGCCCATCCTATTTTATCAATAACGTGATCAACAATGCAGTGACGTCGGCTTCCGAAGGTGTGCTGGGGTTTATGTCTCCGCGTCAGATCAATCAGTGGATGAACGCATTCGGACTGGCACCAGCCCGTTTTGATGTGGATACCAATGCGGAGTTTAGAGGGCAGACAACGACCGGAAAGCAGACGACGACAGGGAAGCCAGAAGGATTAGAGGCGTTTACCAGCGCTGCTTCCGAAGCAAAGAAGGCAAATGATTCAGCGATCAATAAAGGGCTGCGGGAGATCAATTCCCTGCTGCGATCAGCGAATGATAAGCTGGGTGTATTCAGCCGGCTATCAGGTTTGATGGAAACCATGCAGGGCAATCAGCTGACGACTGTTGCGATCCAGCAATACTGGGGAAAGCGTTGGAAACGCGGAGAAGGTTTCCACCTGATGCCGGACGCGCTGGTTGAAACGATCGAGGCTCAGAGTCCTGGCCTTACGAATGTTATTTATCAGGCGATCGAATCCGGATTGAACATGGATCAGGTTTATAAATCACTGTTCAATGACGTTTATGTCCGACCGGATGCAAACAGCGTGATGCGGAAAGTATGCCAGGATCAATTCGTCGGCGAGGCGAATGTCTTTGAGGAAGTGCTGGAGAAGACCGGGATCAGTCAGGAACTGCAGGAACGTTATGCAAACAGCAAGACCGACGAGGAACGGGCAACCGTGCTGGAAGACGTCCGGCGGAAGATCAATGATTACGTCGAGAATAAGCGGCGGGAAGATCTGATCGAGCGGGCAAATGAAGTGGCTGCGGAAGTGGAAAGCCAGGGGCTGGCGCCTGTTGCCCAGATCATGAGCGAAATGGAAATGAACCATGTGAACTTCTGGACGCGGATCCGGAACGAATGGTCCGAATATTACCGCAAAGACTTTGAAGAGAAATGGGACACGCCAACCAGACAGGCATATCTTGCGGATATGATCAGCCGGCAGCGGAAGGAATGGGCGGATCTTTATAAGCAGGAGATATCCACGGCAGACGGAGTAATGCAGGGGCTGGGATTCCAGCACGAAAGTGCAGCCAGGTATATCGGCCTGATGAATGAGAATAATAAGAACTGGATTGATTTCAACAATGAAAAGGATCAGGAACTGGGCCGGGCATATGAACGGACTGAGGCACTATATGCTGCAGCTGGAGAAGGGAAGAAAGTAGATCGAAAGCAGGTTGAGGAAGTCTGGGATGATTTCCGCCGGAGATCATCAGAACTTTATGATCAGCACTTCGCCAGAGAGCAGGAGATCCAGACAAAAATGGATGCCGCATTCGTTGAAGGCTACGAGTTTAGTACGCAGAAGAACGGAGAGCAGCTGCGGCAGAACTTCCAGAGGATCCGGGAGATCCGGCAGCGGATGCATGACATGCAGCAGAAAGCCCACAGTGATACCGCGAAGATGAACGCAAAAGATAAGAATGAATACTATGCGCGATTCAATCCGGAATACAACGGGCTGATCCGGGAGATCGGGAACCTGGGCGACGCAAATGCCAGGATCGTCGAGGAGGCAGGAACGACCGGACCGGTTTACGAAAACCATGCACCGGTGAACATGACGCCGGAAGAAACGATCACTGCGGAACACATTCATGAAACCAATAACGTACAGCGGGAACAGGCCATGCGGGAACGGCAGGGATATCTTGACCGGGATGCGATCCGGGAAGGATGGATCGAAGCAGGGCGGACACCGGCCGAAGCTGATCTGATGATGGCGATCTTCGACGCAGCTGCGGAAACCTGGGCGCTGAATAACGGAGCATATCCGGATGAGTTTTATACGCAGGCGGTACAGCTGAAAGGCATTGCGACATGGCTGAACGACGCTAACACCGGATCATTATTCCAGATGAGTTTCGATGAGTTTGCCGAAGAAAATATGGATATAATGCCAGACGTCAATAAACGCCTGCTGGACACTATAAAGAGAAAAGGCGAAGTTACTGTATATAGTGAAAGGCCTATAGAAGATGGAGTGGACGTTAGCATATCCAGAACAGAAATGGATTACATGGGGATCAAGAAGATCTATTCCAGAACTGTTCCAGTCGATCAGATATCATGGGGAGATTCAGCCTATGTCGGTGGACTCTATATATCCCCGACAGCACAACAGGTCGGATCCAGAACAATAGCGTCACGGATATCAAAAATGTCTACGGAACAGCTGATGAATAGCCGCTTCGGAGATTATATCCGGAAACATTTCGGCAATGAGAACTTCAGAGAATGGTTTGGAGAATCCAAAGTCACTGATGAATACGGTTTGCCATTAGTTGTCCACCATGGAACACCAGGAGAAATATTCCAGGTATTCGATCCCGCTATGATGGGCACGAATACTAATGCTTATTCTGCAGGAATGGGGTTCTTTTTTGCCGGTACAGATGAGACTGCTGCATTCTATGCTCATGGTGATTATGACAACATCATGGATGTATATCTGCGTATTGAGAATCCTTTTGTCTATGATTACAAAGGCGAAAAGTATAGGGAAGAATCCTATGCAGAAATAATACAGAAGGCAAAGGACGCCGGGTATGATGGTGTGATCCTGAAGAATACATTTGACAGTGGACCTAAAGATAATATCTATATCGTATTCAGTAACGATCAGATCAAGAGCATTCAGAATGATGGAACATTCAGCAAAACAGATCCTAATATACTGCGTCAGGATGCGGAAGCAATAGCTAAAGGAACGTTCGAACATACCGATATCGGGAACATTATTCGGATGCTGGAAGCCAGCGACGTTTCTACCATGGCGCACGAATCCGGACACCTGTTCCGGCGGACACTGTCGCAGCCATTACTGCAGGAATTTACAACCTGGGCAGGGTTTGAATCTGTCGGAGAGTTTCAGGAGCTGGAAGCGAAATTCTGGGCGAACGATCCGGATCTGTCTGACGCCGATCGGGCCAGGTATGAAGATGCGGAGGAGAAGTTTGCCAGAGGGTTTGAGCAATATCTGATGGACGGATCCGCACCGACGGCCGGGCTGAAAGCAGTCTTCAAGCAATTCCAGATGTACCTATTCAGTATCTATAAGAAGGTCAAGGCCCATGTAACCGGCAATGATTATTCCGGGGAGGAGGCGTTTGTCTTCCATGGAAAGACCGGAGATCAGGTCCTGAATATCAATGCGGAGATCAACGGCGTGAAGCTGCGGGATATCTTTGACAGGATGCTGACGGACAATCCGGACCGCATTCCGGGATATACCGAACTGGTACAGGAACACCGGACGAAGCTGGCACAGGACCGGCACAACATGCGGCAGTCTCCGAAAGCGTTATCCAGAAGGGCGCAGGTTGAAGTTAACCATAAGATCCTCCAGCACTTCGGCAGTTTACAGGATGCCATGAACGCACTGGCTGCATATGATCTGCCGCTGGAGATCGACGGAATGAAGGTGGACGACGCCACCTTATGGGAAGCGATCCATGCAGCGCAGGAAGATCCGCAGATGGATCCATTCTCAAAAGCAGAATGGCACCAGATCACAGGGACGCAGACATACGGATATTCGATCACCAATGCCAACAGCGGGAAGAAATACCAGATGCGTTATAAGGTGGTAGAGCTGAGTGATCTGCAGCCGTCGAACATCTGGTTCGGAGATCAGCTGGTTATCAATGAAGAATATCCGGGAGATGTACAGGCACGGGACCGCAGCGCAAATCAGGCTGATGTTTGGAGCCATGCCGCAAATCTGAATCCGGGCCTGCTGCTGGATGAACAGCGGGCGATCGATTCCGGAGCGCCGATCGTCGGAGAAGGGAACATGTTTGTCGAATCCGGAAACGGTCGTGTCCTGTCGATGATGAAAGCGCAGCAGGATTTCCCGGAGCAGTGGGCATCCTATCAGGAAGCGCTGCGGAATATCGTCGGAGATTACGGGATCGATCCTGCAGAGCTGGACAGTTTTGAGAATCCGGTACTGATCCGGGAACGCCTGGGCGGAGACGGTGTGGCATTTGCCGAAGACGCGAACAGCAACCGCAATAAGGTCATGACAGCCAGCGAGAACGCATTGACGGATGCCAATAAAGTAAACATGGCCACGCTGGGCAATCTGGATATCACGCCAGGCGAAGGAGTCGATACCTTTACCATGGAGAAAAACGCACAGGCTGCAGTGGAATGGCTGCGGAGTTTACCGGAGATGGAACGCGCCAGATACTCCACGACCAACCGGAACGGAGATCTTACACTGACCGCGGACGGCAAGACGCGGTTTGTCAATGCTTTGTTTGCCACATTGTACGCAACACCTGAAAGCATGGATATCATCCGAAGTTTTTCCGAAACGGCCGATAGCAATATCCAGGCAGTGGAATCCGCATTGAAAGCGACGCTGCCTGAAATGGCCCGTGCTGAGGGACTGATCCGATCCGGGAGCAGAGCAGAGAGTTTATCAATAACAGCGGACGTTATGGCTGCTGCCGGTTTACTGCAGGAAGCGCGGAAAGCCGGAATCAACATCCATGATTATCTTGCACAGCAGACAATTCCCGGCATGGAAAGATGGACACCGACGCAGGCACTGATTGCCGGCTTTATGGGAGACGCAAAGAATAACGTCCGGATGCTGAAAGATTTCTTCAATGCTTATGGTGAGGAAGTATTCCGCGCAGGAGATCCCAATCAGCTGAGCTTATTCGGAGAATCAAAGACCAGGGAACAGATGATCAACGACTCACTGAATGAAGCGCTGACACGGAGATCCAGAGAAGTAACAAATCCGGAAGGCGGGATCCCGAAGCCAGCACCGGCAGGAGAAGGACCGAGCCTGAAACAATCCGTACTGGATTCTGAGGGAAGATGGTCCAGCGAGTTTGCAAAAGTGCTGGATGAAAATCTGCAGAGGACGTTTGACGATGGCATGGCTGTACCGCTGGCGGATGCTGACCGAGTTTACCTGAGAGGGGACATCAATACAAAGTATCAGACCATGGTGCAGCGTTGGGTCCGGGACTTCAGTAACGAAAGGAACATGAGTGGAGATCAGTATCTGTATGCCTGGCGATATCTGGAATGGTGGGTGCAGGGATCGAACGGCGAAGCGCCAAAGGGAAATCCTGTATGGGAAGCTGATATCCAGAAGACAATCATGCAGGACTTTACCGCAGAGCATGAAGAACTTGTATCCGAATTGAAGCGGAGATATCAGCGAGGCGCCGAAGTTGATCCGGGATCCGTACCGGCGAAGGGAGATTATGTCAAACGGGTTTATGAGTTTGAGCATGGTTTCTGGGATATCGCCGGCAATGTATACCGCGACGGAAAACTGGTGGCATATCTTCCGGAACAGCTGGACCAGATGAAGCGCACGATCGAAGTGGACGGAGAAACCTATCAGGTGCTTGGTGTAGATCTACAGGATCCGGAAGGGCTGGTTTATTATGATCCGCTACTGGATCTGACGCGGACTGTTATTGCCGGGAAGCCGGAGGGATTCAATGAGCCGCGTAATCCGTTTTCATTTATCCGGGAAGCAAAACGGGATGCAGTACCGCAGAGGATGCCCGTCGCAGATGCTTATGCAGAGCTACAGGAAAAGTATCTGAACCCGGCACTGGATGCATTCGCTGATGCTTATAAGGAAGCGGACACTGACGCCAGGACAAAGAGCATGAGCCAGCTGGATCTACAGACCAGGGCGCAGCTGGAACAGTGGCTGGATCAGGATGTTTCAGAAGATATGCGGGTTGAGAAGTACAGGGCTATGAAGTACAGCGACACAAAGAAAGACGCTGCCATGCTGAACTATAACCAAAGGTATGGATTCGATCCGATCCTGACGATGATTTCTCCTTACCAGTTCTGGTATACCAGGTCAATGTGGAAATGGGCTAAGCGAATGATCGATAAGCCGGCACTGAATAACGCCTACAAAAGAATGCAGGAGTATGAGGACAAAAACCGGCAGGAGAATTTACCAAGCAGGCTCTCAGGGAAATGGCGGATCCCGATGCCGTATCTTCCAGACTGGATGGGCGGATCTTACTTTATAGATCTGAACAGTCAACTGTTCCCGTTCAGCCAGTTTGGAGAATCCTATTCCAGCAATATGAACACGGCGACGCTGAACGCAAGGACCGAAGCGATCCTGAATGAGATGTATGAATCCGGCAAACTTGATTTAGCAAGGATGCAGAAGGCGCTGCAGGATAAGAGTGGGGCAGACTGGGATAATGCTTATGCCCAGGCTGAGCTGGAGATCGGGAAGCAGGATCAGCTGAACACACTGGCCAGCCAGCTTATCAGCCCGAACATCTTCCTTACCTGGTACAGCAAGAAACAACAGGGCGAGGATCCGGGAACACTTTCCGGAACGAGAACCGGGAAAGCGATCAAGGCATTGACGTCCGATATTCCGCTGGTCAGCCAGTTAGGATCCATTGTCGGGGACGCCATGGCGCTTCCTGAAAAGGCGCTGCGTAAATTGTACGGGATCGATTACAACGAGTTTGGCCAGTACGGAGATCAGCAGATCCGGAAGCAGATCAGTCAGATGTGCGCTGATGGTGAGATCACTACAGATCAGGCGATGAATGCCATGGTTGAGAAATCAGGCACGATCTGGGATATGGCTGCGGACCGGCAGCGGAAAGAGGCGATGTATAAAGTACCTGGATTTGCCGGAGCTCAAGCAGCCAAAGAGTTTGTCAGCGGAAATGCCAACATCGGAGAAACACTGGCGTCCATGGCGATCAGCGCGATCGGCGGCGGATCCATTCTTCCTTCCGGAGAAAAGACGCTGCGGGAAGAGAAGGCGTCGAAAGATCAGGCATATATCGATAAAGCTGCCGGAGATCCTGATGCAGTGAACCGCTGGTATAACGAACATCCGGATTATATTACAAGGACACTGACTTATACTGACGATCCGGAGGAGCTGCTGAAGACCGTGCTATACAATAAGATCACAAATACTTATTATGCACAGCCTTATTATCAGCAGCAGGAGATCAAGAACCAGTTGGGTCCGGAGTTTACCAGGGCGCTGCTGAATAAAGAAACAAAGAACTATAAGGCAGTGCCGGTGAAGAAGTTGGCCGAATGGAATGCTGCCATGGGCGGGAAGAATCCAGCCGTCGGATCCATTGATGTCCAGGGTGTGCAACAGGTAATGCAGCTGAGTAATAAGACAATCGATGCAGTGACTGAACATGACGAGATCAAGAACCAGCGCTTCCCTGGGATCAGCGTGATCCAGAATACATATTATGATCTGCCAAAGGATCAGCGCAAAGCATACCTCCAGCAGATGCCGAAGCTGCAGGAATACTGGGACTGGAACCGGCAATATAAGAACGACCATCCGGAATATGTTCAGTGGGAAGAGGAACGATCCGCATATTACAATGAGGAAACGCTTTACAATTCCTATGCCGATATGAGCCAGTACACGCAGAAGCAGCTGGATTATGCGAAGGCAACCGGCAATAAGCTGAGCGAGGCTGCACAGTATGAACTGCAGAAGCTGTATCAGAAATACGCGAATCCTTCGTTTATGAGCTTTGAGGATTACATAAAGCAATTACAGGACTGGGAATAACAGTGGTAAAATATAGATAGTCATCTGAAAGAGTATGAGATGGAGGGGCAGGTCCCCGAAGTACAGTTCATATACTCTCTCCATAAAGGGACGTCCTAATCAGGGCGTCCTTTTGTCATTTAACCACAAGGAGTTTATTTATGGCAGACTCAATGATTTCCGCAGCACCGGCAGGGCAGCCGGCAACACCTGCAGCGGAACCTGCTTCACAACAGGCCGCACAACCACAGGCACAGCCAGCGGGAAACTACGTCACCAGCGATCAGCTGAATGCTTCAATGGAAGAGATTAAACGCATGATCCAGTCTTCCAGCGATAAAAGCTATAACCGCGTCCAGAAAATGATTTCATCCATGCAGCAGGCCGGGATCCAGAATCCAACCTATGAACAGGCAAAAGCGATGCTGGCTATGCAGGACAAGTCAGAGCAGCAGGATCCGCAGCAGCCCGAAGCCCAGGGCGCACAGGATTCTGCCAGCAATCCGGAAGCGACAGTATGGATCCAGAAGATGGGCGGGGATCCCTCTCAGGGTTACTGGATGGATATTTATGACGCGGCCCAGGAGGCCGGTGTTGAAATGATCACCAGGGATGACCCGGAATATGAACAGTTCTTTTTAACAGAGGGCAAACTACGACAATTTGAAAAGCCGCGCCAATTCGTCCGGGCTTTTGAGCAGGCATTCGAAGCGAAGAAAAACAGACTGAACCAGCAGGGATCCGGCAGCACATCCGGAAACCTGGCAAGCAGCCCCGCGCTCAGTGCCGGCGGATCGAAGAGTACATTCGTCGATCCGAAGAAAACCAACTCCAGCGATCTGATCACGCGAGGGCTGAAAGAATCAAGGAGATAAACTATGGGTGATACTACCCTTGCAACCCAATACGAGCAGTCTCCGTACGATCTTGTTAAAGGCGTGATCCTTAATCTTGAGGAAGAATCGGAGATCCTCGACAGCCTGAACTTTGATACGATTCAGGCGAACACTGTACAGACTTACCGATCCGGTAAGATGCGCCCGGTATCCTGGCGCAGAATCAACCAGGCATTCGGCACTGTGATCCAGGGCCATCCTGAAAAGGTTAAGGCTGGTATGTTTTCCTTCGGTAATACCGTTGATGTAGACTACCGCCTGAAAGAAGATAAGACACCGAAGATCGTTGATCCGGAAACAGATCAGATCAAATCCACAGTCACCGCAATGGCGCGCCAGTTTAACGAGGCATGGGTGAACAACACTCCGCTGGATAATCCGGACGCCATCGTCGGTTTGAAGTATATGATCAATGAAGAGTTTTCCGGTCAGAAGATCTGCGCGAACCCGGCAGGAAATGCCGTGCTGGATCTGAGCCCGTCTGGCCAGTATTACGCCAGCAACATCAGCATTTTCTTCCTGCAGCTGGACAAAGCGATCGACGCGATCCACGGCCATAAGCCGAACCTTGCCGTGTGTAACTCCACATTCCTGACTCACTTCACAGCACTGTGCCGTGATTCCGGATATCTGAAGACCACGGAAGACAGCCTGGGCCGCCGGTTTGTCGAATATCGCGGCGTCAAGTTTGTCGACGCCGGCAACACTGTTGAAGATGTCGATTCCTCCGGCAATGATCTTCCGATCATCACCGATAAGGAACTGTACACCGGCGCTTATGACGCTTCCACCGGCAACGCGACTTCCGTCCTGTTTGCCCGGATCGACCGCGAACATTACCAGCCGTTCCAGTTTGAAGATCTGACCGTTGATCATATCGGCAAGCTGCAGGATGGTGTGAACTATCGCACGGTCATCAAGTGGGACGTCGGCCATATCGTCACTCATCGCCGCAGCCTTTCCTGGCTGACCGGCCTGAAATTCGCATAAGGAAAAGGAGGTGAAGCATGAAGACTGGCGGCGGTTTTGACAACAACCTGATGCTGATCAACAGCACTTCCGCAGTGACCTCTACTGTAACCGGCAGTGCCGTTGACTTCAACGGTCCGGATCTTTATGAGATCAACATCCGCGCATGCGTCCCGAAGGCAAGCGGGACCAGCCCGAAGATGGTTCTGAAGATCCAGGAATCCGACGACAAATCCAACTGGACCGATCTGTATATCTTCCCGGATATCGAAGCGGCCGGCGAGTGGAACAAAAAGATGCGCGGGACAAAGCGCTGGCGCAGAGCTGTTGCGACGATCACCGGGACTTCCCCGGACTTTGGTTACGTAATGGTGGGTGCTTCCACAGGCGGCGTACTCTGATCGAGTGTGAAGTGAGAAGTGAGGAGTGAGAAATCATTCCTCACTTCCGGATAAAGGAGGACGGCATGGACTGGCAGACTTTTCTGAACATTATATTGGGGCTGCTGTCGGCTTATCTTCTGGTCCGAAACTTCCTAATGAACACGAAGAAAGAGACACAGAGGGAAAGCGCGGAGATGGCAGAGATCCGGACGAAGCTCAGCCAGGTGATGGATATGCTGCAGGATCTGCAGAAGGATATCCGAACCAGCTCCGCAGAGTATAGAGAACTGGCCGGCCGTGTGATCAAGGTCGAGACCAGGATCGAAGAAATCTTTGAACGGCTCAAAAAGCTGGAGGACGACAATGGAAAATCCTGAAGAGAAAAATGATCTGGAGTTTAAGGATTATCTCAACGAGAATTTTCTCGTTGTGGATCCGCAGCCGCGCTGGAGAAGCTGGGCTGTTTGGGTTTCTGTAGTTGGCGCGCTCTGGACAATCTTCAATGCATTCGGTTTGACTGAAAAATGGGGAATCGAAGAGAGCACTTTCAAAACGATTGTCGACGCGATCGGCGTGATCCTGATCGGTTTCGGGATCCTGAACAATCCGACAGACAGGAGCAATTTCTAATGGTATCTTACCGGCAGCCATTCAGGGGAGAGTGGCCCATCACACAACGTTACGGGGAGAAAATAACCTCAGCCTATCATACCGGGATCGATTACGGCTGCCCAGTCGGGACGCATATCCTGGCTTCGGCAGACGGAACCGTTATGGCTGCCGGGTGGGATACCACGGGATACGGTTTCCGAGTGATCCTTAAACACGGCGACGGACGGGCGACGCTTTACGCTCATCTGGATTCGATCAGTGTGAACCTGCATGATAAGGTGCTGCAGGGCGAGGAGATCGGGATCAGCGGCCAGACCGGGAAAGTCACCGGACCACACCTGCACTTTGAAGCACGGACAAACTGGAGTGACTATAAGTCACACTTTGATCCGTTCACGCTGCCACTACGATCTGTAGACGACACAATCAATGAAGGGATAAACAATGGTCAAGAAGCTGTAGAGCGGCCGGAGATCGGCGCAGGCTGGGTCCGAGTGGTTTGTGATGATCCTGCAAACGTCAGGAACACAGTGAACCCGGCGATCATCAATGGACAGAAACACATAGGTGACGTCTTCAGGATCACAGAAGGCGTCAAGATGATTTATAACCTTCCGTACCGCAGGATCATTCCGGAATATGTGGATGACCTCGGTGGATATATTGCAGAGTACGACAGCTATGGTACTCAGATCCTGGAGGCTTATGGCAAAGAAGAAAACCACAACTGAGGAATCAGAAGACAAAAATCAGGTAACAGATAATACTGCGGTGAACGAAGAACCGAAGGCGATGGTCGAGGAATTATTCCCGCTTGAAGAGCTTTTCAATATCAAGTTCATTGGAAAAGACGGTGAGATCTGCAAGGTCCGGCGGGCATTTAAGCCGCGCGGAATGCTGGAGATCTACAAGCCCGAAGCGTAAGGAGAGAGCATGAATCTGTTTGACGCAACACTGGACCTTGCCAGTTTCGCGAAAGGCACAGAGGATTACAAGATCACCGCAGTCGATCAGGTGAACAACCAGATCCAGTGCGAAGATCTGGCCGGCCGCGTCTCTGAGTTTGGCGGCGGGACGATCTGGTTCCGGAGCGGAGAAAGCGCCGGTAAATTCGGCCGGATCAAATCCAGCGCTGCGCAGACGATCGATCTGCTGGATACTTTTACAGATGGTTACGCGGTCGGAGATCTGATCACGATCGGATCCTGGCTGGAGTTTGACACACAGAAGCTGATCAACGCGATCAATTCCGTGCTGAGAACTTATAAGGTCATGGACACTAACTTTGATCTGGAATGGGATACCGAGCAGGATCTATATGAATTACCGGAAGGCGTCACGGATGATATCCGGCAGATTCGGCTGCAGGACAGAGTGACCGGCAAATGGGTCCTCTGCCATTACTGGGAGATCATCGCGCCGATGACGCTGAAGATCTACGAGCGGCGGAAGATGCTTTACTCCGGAGATATCGCAATCAATTATGTACGATACCATGGAGCGATCGGGAAGGATGACGATATCCATCCGCATGTGGATCCGCTTTATCTGCGTTATATGGCCTGGCTTTATCTGTGCCGGAACCTGATCCAGCAAACCCATAAGGATAATCTGGTATCCAGTGATATGTATAACGAAGCGAAGATCTATGAGCGGGACCATGCCACGCTGCCGCTAAAGAAGCTGCAGAAGAAAACGATCTGTTATCCGCAGTGGTAGGTGAGCAATGACTTATCATGTGGAAGTTTCTCCAACCGTAAAACAAAGTACACACCATGTTTCGCTGACTGACGGAAAGAAGACGCTGGGGCTGATCATCTGTGACAGCAAAGGCGCTGCGGATCCATTCAATATCAGTGCAGCACCGAACCAGCGATCCTCTCTCCGGACGAAGACAGGGACAACGAAGTACGAGGATCTGGAAGAGCCCTGGTCCGCAACCGCGCAGGATGACTGGAGCGGAGGCCGGGCGCTGGAAGATTACGAAAACGATACGACCAGATTCTTCGATTCCCGCAGATGCCAGACAGCATTCAATCAGATCTATAATGGGCCGCTGGATTATTATGCCGTCGGCCTGAAAGACAGCCTGACGAACTGGCCGGGATCCGTTTCCTGGAAGTCACTGTTTGCCGGATGTGCATATGGATACCAGTTTACGCTGGACGCCAGCATGACGGCGGGACAGGTTTATATCCTGCTGCGGCGGCGGGGAACACCGAAGGCCGGACTCAAAGTAGATCTATGCCAGAACGACAACGGGAAACCGGGAACCGTTCTGGAAACACATACCTATACCGTCACGGAAATTCCGGATGTTTTATCCGAGTGGCGGAAGTTCTCATTCACAGACAGGACACTGGCGTCCGGAGTTTATTGGATCAAGATCAGCACGACGGCAGGAGAGTTTTCTGATAACTGCTGGCAGATCGGCGTGAAGGCTTCGGCTGAACCCAGCACATATTATTACAACGGGACCAGCTGGAGCACGACAGTTAACCATGATATCTATTACCGGATCTGTGCCGGCGACACCGGGAGATCCGCGAGATTCTTTACTTATAAACAGCTGACGTTTGCATTGACGCAGCTGCCGTCAGGATCACCGAAACTGTATATAAACGGAGATATCGGGGAAGCAGATTCTAACAGCGGCCATCTGGATCAGGTGATCGACGCGACAAAAAGCTGGACCACGAACCAGTGGAAAGGCTGCCGCGTCGGGATCATCGCAGGGACCGGTATTGCGGAAACCGGATCTGTCTGGCGGACGATCATCAGCAATGACGCGACGACTTTGACAGTGGATGAGAACTGGGAGATCCAGCACGACACGACCACGGTTTACGTGATCACCGACACAGATCATTTCTACGAGATCCCGGCATTGACGCACGGCCTGACCGGTTATGTCTGGGATATCTGCATCACGAATGACATTATTTATTTTGCCCAGGGCGACAGCATCGCGATCCAGAAGCTGCGCTGGAAGGGCGGAAGCTGGACCAGCATGGCCGACAGCTTCACACACAAGATCAACGGGACCGACACGACGGTCAGCAACTGTGCCATGTATCTGAAGACGGTCCGGGATACTTCCGGACTGGTCCTATGGCGGGCGAATAATAACGACGCGAACCATCAGATCAGCATCAGCATGACGGCCGTCACGGACTGGCTGGCTACCGCGATCACAGTGGCGAACTATACGACGGAGATCAGTTTCAGCAACGATGACGTATATACCGCGGGCGTCGACTTTGGGAAGCCGGATGATGTGGCGATCATGTATAAGCTGACGGCCGGCACTGTATCCGGAACGGATCATCCTGTCTTCGAAGTGACACTGCAGAGCTCTGAAGACAATGTGGTTTATGAGGACGTCCATACGGTATCAATTGATACCAGCGCTTCAGAGATCTATTTTGCATGCAGCACAAAGAAACGTTACCGCAGACTGAATATCAGCATCGCGGCCGGGACCGGATCCAAACTGTCCAGCGTGAAAGTGGAAACCGTGAACCATTCAAAGTTTATCGGGACGCATACTTTCAATGACAGCTATGGAAAGATAACCAGCCTGGCCGAATATCCGATGATGACGAACAGCCTGTATAAGACACTCTGGATCAACCGGGAAGGCATGATCCATTCGATCAGCTCCGAAGGTGTGGTGGATACGATCAACCTGGAAGAGCTGGCGACGGTCATGGAGGAGTGGAACGGAAAGGCTGCAGCGATCCACAATGTCTATTATTACGTGCGCTGGATGCAGGGATCGATCCAGCGGTATTATAACCTTCAGTTGGATTCCGTCGGACCTGACCGGGATGCCGGTTTACCGGAAGAACGGCGGGGACAAATCGCAGATCTGCTGCCTTATCCTGGCAGATATTTCTGTGCGATCGACGCCGGCAAGGATGGTTATTCTTCTGTGCTGCTAAACAATAACAGCGGCTGGCATGAGATCTACAGAGCGCCGAATCCTGGGGAACAGATCCGGGCGCTGGGATATCTGCCGATCAGCGGGAAGCGGCCGGACCGGTTATGGATCAGCGTCGGGGACGATATTGTCTGGCTGGTCATGCCGAGTAATACGCTGAAAGCATACTATGATGACCAGGCTGAGTATACACATGAATCCGTTCTGGTATCCAGCTGGATGAGTATCGGGATGGTGGACGTCATCAAACAGTGGGGATCCATGAATGTGATGGCGGAGAACCTGATCGAAGATGAAGTTTATATCGAGGCGGATTATCAGATCGATCAGGATCCAACCTGGTATCCTATGTCAGAGTTTTATCATGAGAGCCCGACGCAGGAGATCAAGTTTAAGGATGACTTCGGCGTCAGTGCGAAGCGGCTGCGTTACCGGCTGCGGCTGCAGACAAACGATAAAACTAAGACTCCGTTTATTAAAGCAGTCGTTATGAAGACTGTCATCAAAGTGGCAACGAAATACTGCTATGCCATGAGCTGCCGGAATGTTATTGAAGATGTCAATCTGCGCGGAGAGGTGGAAGATATTTCGCCATGGGATCGGCTGGCGATTTTGACAGAATGGGCAAACAACGCGACGGCTTTGAAAATGAACTGCTTTACAGATCCATTTGATGACCATATTGTTTTTATCGATCCGCCGACTTTTCAAAATCTCAGAGAAGAGAAGACGCCGGGTAACTTGGTACAGATTACTTTGAATGAGATCTAATGAAACCGAAGTCAGAAGTTTATCAGATCAAAGGAAGATCCACGGTACGGACGGCCGGCAATAAGGTTTATGTCAGACCGAAGCCGATGGGATCCACGCATATCGCGAAGGAAAAGTTTCCGGAGAAGAAACCGATCCAGGGCATAATGCCTGATTCGAAAGAGGAATACTGGTGTGCACTGGCACTGTACCGGCTGAAGCTGGACTTTACTTTTCAGAAACATGTGATGGGCGGAAGATCAGGACGCGGCGGGCAGGTGGTTGACTTCTGGGTTAAGACTGCTCCTCTGCCGACACCGGTTTATATCCAGGGTGATTACTGGCATTATGCTGCCGGCAGATCCTATGATTCAAAGCTGAAAATCGCGAAGCTGAAAAGTTATTATGGATCTTCCATCGCGGAACCGGTGGAGATCCTTACCAGCACGACACCGACACCGGATGCCATGTATCGGGTGGTGAAGAGGGAGCTGAGACAATGACAGACAAGATACCTGTTTACGATATCACGATCAAAGCAGGGCGGGATTATGCCATTGACTTTGATTATACGGATGACGATGAAGTGAGTGTGGATGTTACCGGATGGACCGTCGAAGCGCAGATCCGGGAATATCCTGAGGCGATCAACGCGATCCCGTTTGTCGGGACGGCCGATGAGAACGGATACCATCTGACGATGAGCGCATCCGTCACTTCGAAGCTGCGGTTTGAACGGGGAGTTTATGATGTGTTTATTACGGACGGATCCGGAACAAAGTCTCCGCTGATCGAAGGCCATGTGACGGTGATCCCGGAGGTGACGAGATGATCCAGGATGAACCGACTTATGATCTGACGATCAAACAGGGAATGGACTTTTCCTTTTCATTCACGCTGAAGGATGAGAACGGAGATCCGCTGGACCTGACGGGGATCCTGTTCAGGGCGCAGCTGCGGGAGTTTGCAGAAGCTGCAGCGGCGATCGATTTTGTCTGCCAGCACAACAACCAGGGCGGGCTGGTAACACTGACCATGCCGCATGCAAAGACGGCGGCGATCCGTTTTCAAAAGGGAGTTTATGACGTCGTGCAGTACAACACGGACGGAACAAAAGATCCGGTACTCAGCGGGAGTGTCATGATCAAACCGAGTGTAACAAGATAGAGGAGGTGCTATGGCATTTGAGGATTTCAATCCCAGCGTAGATTATTATGCCGGGACGTATGTTTGGGAAGGTAAGGATCTGTTCCAGTTTGTGGATGATCATCCGGCAGGGAAGTGGGACTTCTCTCACGTGCAGATCGTTTCCAGAAAAGAACTGATCAACATGCTGGGTAAAGTCTGGGATGGTGTTCAGGATCTGTATGACGCGCTGGCCAATCTGGACAACAACGAATCGAAACGGTACGGGGTTTCCGGGATCGGGCAGAGCACTGCAGCATTGACCAGAATCTATGATGCTGTCGGGATGACGGCCAACGTCGGGACCGATGACAGTACAGTTTCTGTGGTCAATGACTTTGACGCTGCAGCTCCTTTCATGCATCGGAAATGCGTCGGGAACTGGACGCTGGGAGATGACGGTTATCCGAAGTTTAATGTCCAGGCATATCTTGGAGATCCGGCATATGCAGAGGACGGGAGCAAAGGCGACTATGTGGCAGTGGAATTGCCGCTGAGTTACTACATGCTGCAGGGTACGCAGCTGGTTATTTCCTCCATGAAATACCCTGGCATGCGGGCATTCGATATTTTCTGCCGGGATCACGATCAGAGCAAGGCGCTGGAGAAAGTTTATGTACCGGCTTATGCGCTGGCGCTGGACGGTGACGGGCATGCCGTGAGTTTACCTGGCCTTGATAATGAACAAGGCGATTACAAGACGCTGTTTGAAAACGCCAGAAAGTATAACAATAATGATGTGAAGGGTTTCGGCATGATGATGCCGGCAGCGCTGGAGTTTTATTACTGGGCGCTGATGGTGGTCGAGTTTGCGGATCAGAATGTTCAGACGACAATGGCCGGAGCTGCAGCACTGAGATCTGCGAACAGCACTTCCGGGACTTTCCTGACCGACACAGATCATTTCCTCTGCGCTTATTCTACACCGTCGGCGAACGGAATGACTTCAAAATTTATTGTCGGTCAGCGAGTCGCGATAACGAAAAGCACGTCCCATGATAACAAGGACTATAAGGCAACGCATAAGATCCTTTCGATCACGCGCTGCGATGAAGACGGAACTGAGAATGTATCAGGCAGTTACATGCTGATCGAGGTGGAAGATCTGGATCGGGATTATGTAACCTATAACACAACGGATACGTTCTATATCGCAAGCCGGCCATGGCAGACAGGCGCCTGCAACAGTGTTGTCACTCCATCCGGATCACCTGTTAATAATACCGACGGGCAGCATCCAATGCGGTACAGATATCGCGAGAATGTTTATGGCAATCAATACCATACATCTGTAGATCTGTTCGCAAAGATGGAAGGGACCTATCAGAGTGGATCGGAATATCTGGACTGGTATTATCTCCCGGATCCGTCCGATGTGGAAACACCGAAGAATCCGGCCGCGTCAGATCTGGCGGATGATCCGTATGTAAAACTGACGATGCAGAATCCTGCCGGGTTTGCTTCCGGGTATATCAAAGAACGTCAATATGATACGGAGTATCCGGATCTGTGGACCGGGCTGGTAAACAGCGGCGGAAGTGCGACGACTTATTACTGCGATTACGCGTCCCTGGTCATTTCGACCGTTGTCCGTTCGGCGCGGTTTGGGGGTTATTGGGCTCATGGTTGTTACGCTGGCTTCTACCTGTACGCGTACATTACGCCGTCGTCTGCGTCCGCGCTTTACTGCGCTGACCTTTGCTTCGCCCAGTAATGGGGGTGCAGGGGTCCTCCCCTGCTTAAGATCTTTGACAATATAAATAAGTGGGATCCAGAGCGCAGCGCGAACCTGGTCAATTCGAACGTTGTCCGTACGGCGCGGTTTGGGGGTTATTGGGCTAATGGTTGTTACGCTGGCTTCAACCTGAACGCGAACAATACGCCGTCGAATGCGTACGCGAATTACGGCGCTGACCTTTCTTGTTTTGCTCTCAGACAGGGGAGTCCCCTATAATACCGGGACTCCTCTTTGTTTATATCTAATATCTGCCATCAAGGCAGGCGCTCAGGATTCCAGGGTTAGAAATAACTGAAATCGTTCATCTGGGGTCGCTTAGTAGGTATCGCCAGAGTAAATCCGAAACGCGAGAGAACAAGCAAAGCATATGAAGAGATTAGGTAATTGTTGGGAACAGGTGCTGGAACCTGACAACGGGTTTGTCGCTGTATGGGAAGGTACGCTGAACAAAAGGCATGATAAGAAGACGCAGCGTTTCTTCTTTGATCCGGAGGACGTCGAGCAGAATCCGTCATGCTGGCATGCAATCGATCCGCGGAAGGCAAGGGCCTACACTGCAAAGCTGGCCGAGAAACTGCGGGACGGGACCTGGATACCGAAAGCGCCACGGCATATCCACAGGTTCTGTCACAATAAAACATCGAAGAAAGGGAAATGGAGAGATCTGTATGTCCCGGCATTCGATGACCATATTGTAGCTCATATGATCATGCAGGTGATCATGCCGGCATTTACGAGGGGAATGCATCCTCACTGCTGCGGATCCGTACCACGGAGAGGGATCAACCATATTGTACGGACCGTGAGTCACTGGGCGCAGGATGACCGGGAATGCAGATACTTTGTGAAGCTGGATATAAGGAAGTTCTTTGACAGCATTCAGGCTGATATCCTGATCCGGAAGCTGAACGAGAAGATCAAAGATAAGTACATCCTCCAGGCGCTGGAGAAGCTGATCAGATCTGCTCCGTCAGCCTGCCCGGTTGGATATTACACGAGCCCGTTCTTTGCGAATCTGTATCTGCAGGATCTGGACTGGTTTATCGAACAGCATCTGTATAAAGAGCGGAGAGGTAAACGGATCAAATGGGTCCGGCATTATCTGCGATATATGGATGATATGTTGCTGATCGGAACCAGCAAAGCAGATCTGTATAAGGCAGTGCGCTGCATTCAGAAATATCTGAAGGAGAATTACCAGCTGGAGATCAAACCGACATGGGAGATCAAACGGATCGGGAAACACGAGCAGGGCCTAAAAGAATGGAAGCTGCAGAAGGGGACGTACTGGATCGATATAGGCGGATATAAATTCTGCAAGGACAGTACGATCATGAGGGCCGGGATCTTCCTGGCGACGCGGCGGCTGGCGAAGAAGATCTTCCGTTCCGATTACTATAAGCAGCATGACTGCCGGAGTATAAACAGCCGGCTGGGATGGGCAAAACATTGTGATTCTCAACGCTTTATTGAGCGGGAGATCAAACCTTATGTGGATATCAAAAGGAGCAGAAGAGCATGTGGAAAACATCTATGAACAGTGAAGCGGCGAAACCGGCCGAGCTGGAGTTTACCGGGAACGGCGGCGTGATCGTCCGGAGTAATTATAAGCCTGTCGAAGCGACGGAAGAAACGCCAGCCCATTGGGAATATGAAGAATGGCAGATGACGAAGGATCAGTATGACGTCTATCAGGTGATGCTGACGGAAACCGGCGACATTGAAGACGCGCTGATCGAACTGGCCGAGATTATCGCTGGAGGTGAATGATGGCGAAGATCTATTATAAGAAGATCAAAGCAGGTGAGATGACCATCGAAGAAGTGCCGGAACGCTGGAGAGCTGCGGTCCAGGCAATGCTGGATAATGACTGATGCAGAAGGC